>Ga0209172_10000979_pt1 | contig 68707 bp, 67 predicted proteins | sample LarsenN4metaG_FD_184113 | JGI IMG/M metagenome (GOLD analysis project Ga0209172, IMG submission 184113) | Hot spring sediment bacterial and archeal communities from British Columbia, Canada, to study Microbial Dark Matter (Phase II) - Larsen... ...
TCGTGCCCGCGGGCCTGGGCCCATGGTGATCGGATCGGTCAAGCGGGTTCCACGCGCGGGCGCGGGGCGTGAGAGCCGACTCTCAGGCCTTACAAATACGGTCCGGCGGCTAGACGCCCCGCACCTCTATTCTCCCAAACCCTCGGGGTTCCGGCCCGCGAGGCAATCGGCGCTTGCGCCGTCCCGGACGCCCGGCGGCCGGCGGGCGGTCCCCGTCACCGGGCAAGACCCCGGCCAGCCGCGCCGAGGCGCGGCTTCCGGGGACGCACGACGCAAGGGCGGTGCAAGGCTCGGCGAGGAGCGCGGCGGCGGCGGGAAGAGCGGCGCAATGCGCTTCGCTTATTGCGCGCTACGGACTGCGGCGGCGCCGAATGGGGCTCCAGGCCGGCCACGCATGCAAGCGTCATCGCGGCGCCGGGCGCACCCGGAGGGCGCGGGCGGGCCGACGGCCGGCACGCCCGAGCTCGATAATGCCCGCATCATCGCCGCCACCACGGCCCGCGTCGCCGCTTTCAGGTGAGGGCCGGCGCCCGCGGCGGGGGGGCTCAGGCCGCCTTGCGCCCCCGGCCAGCGATCTCGGCCAGCTCGCGCACCAGGGCGCGCACGCCCTTGAGCCGCGCCTCGGGCCTCTCCCAGTCGGCCTTGAAGACGAGCTTGTGGTCGGCCTGCAGCTTCACCCCGCCCTTGGCACGGGCCACGAAGGCGACGAGCCCCTCGGGATTGGCGAACTGGTTGCGGTGGAAGCCGATCACCGCGCCCTTGGGGCCGGCGTCGACCTGGGCGAGGCCGGCCTGGCGCGCCAGCCCCTTGATCTCCACCACGTCGAGCAGGTGACGCACCTCCTGGGGCAGCTCGCCGAAGCGGTCGGCGAGCTCGGCGGCGAAGGCGTCGATGTCCTCGCGCCGGTCGAGGGCGGAAAGCCGGCGGTAGAGGCCGAGCCGCAGCTGCAGGTCGGCGACGTAGGTGTCCGGAATCAGCACCGAGGTGCCGAGCGAGATCTGCGGGCTCCAGTGCTCGCGCGCCTCGCCGAGGTCGCCGCCTTTGAGTGAGGCCACCGCCTCCTCCAGCATCGACTGGTAGAGCTCGAAGCCGACCTCCTGGATGTGCCCCGACTGCTCCTCGCCCAGGAGATTGCCGGCGCCGCGGATGTCGAGGTCGTGGGAGGCGAGCGAGAAGCCGGCGCCCAGCGTGTCCAGCGACTGCAGCACCTTGAGGCGCTTCTCGGCGCCCTCGGTGAGCCGCCGGTCGGCCGGCGTGGTGAAATAGGCGTAGGCGCGCACCTTGGAGCGGCCGACGCGGCCGCGCAGCTGGTAGAGCTGGGCGAGGCCGAACATGTCGGCGCGGTGAACAATGAGCGTGTTGGCATTGGGGATGTCGAGGCCCGACTCGACGATGGCGGTGGAGAGCAGCACGTCGTACTTGCCGTCGTAGAAGGCGGTCATGACATCCTCGAGCGTGCCCGAGGCGAGCTGGCCGTGGGCGCGCGCCACCTTGAGCTCGGGAGTGTGCTCGGCCAGGAACTCGCTCACCTCCTCGAGATCGGAGATGCGCGGCACCACGTAGAAGCTCTGGCCGCCGCGGTAGCGCTCGCGCCTGAGCGCCTCGCGCACGATCACCGGGTCGAAGGGCGAGATGTAGGTGCGCACGGCGAGCCGGTCGACCGGCGGCGTGGTGATGAGGGAGAGCTCGCGCACGCCGGACAGGGCGAGCTGCAGGGTGCGCGGGATCGGCGTGGCGGTCAGCGTCAGCACGTGCACGTCCTCGCGCAGCTGCTTGAGCCGCTCCTTGTGGGCGACGCCGAAGTGCTGCTCCTCGTCGACGATGAGCAGACCCAGCCGCTTGAAGGAGATCGACTTTCCGAGCAGGGCGTGGGTGCCGATGACGATGTCGATGGTGCCTTCCTGCAGGCCGGCCCTGACCGCGGCGAGCTCGCGCGCCGACACCAGCCGCGAGGCCTGGGCGATGCGCACGGGCAGGCCCTTGAAGCGCTCGCTGAACGTGGCGAAGTGCTGGCGCGCGAGTAGCGTGGTGGGGACCACCACGGCCACCTGGTAGCCCTCCAGCGCGGCAACGAAGGCGGCGCGCAGCGCCACCTCGGTCTTGCCGAAGCCGACGTCGCCGCACACCAGGCGGTCCATGGGCTTGCCGGAGGCGAGGTCCTCCAGCACCGTGGCGATGCTGGCGGTCTGGTCCTCGGTCTCGCCGTAGGGGAAGCGGGCGACGAACTCGTCGAAGGCGCCCTCGGGCGGCGACATCACCGGCGCCTGCCGCAGCTGGCGCAGCGCCGCCACCTTGATGAGGTCGGCGGCGATGGCGCGGATGCGCTGCTTGAGGCGCGCCTTGCGGGTCTGCCAGGCGACGCCGCCCAGCCGGTCGAGCTGCACCGCCCCCTCGCCCGAGCCGTAGCGGGAGAGCAGCTCGATGTTCTCGACCGGCAGATAGAGCTTGGCGCCGTCGGCGTAGGCGATCTCGAGGCAGTCGTGGCGGGCGCCGAGCGCGGCGATGGTGGTAAGGCCGGCGAAGCGGCCGATGCCGTGGTCGGCATGGACCACGTAGTCGCCGACCGAGAGGCTGGTGGCCTCGGTGATGACGTCGGCGGCCCGGCGCGCCTTGCGCCGGGGCCTGACCAGGCGGTCGCCCAGCACGTCCTGCTCGCCGATCACGGCGAGCCGAGGCGTCTCGAAGCCCTGCTCGAGCCCGAGCACGGCGAAGGCGGTGGCGCCGGCGGGCAGGGCCTCGGCCTCGGCAAAGCTCTCAACCTTCACCCCGCCGGAGAGTCCGTGCTCGCCGAGCAGTCCCAGCAGCCGCTCGCGCGCGCCGGGGGTGAAGGCCGCCACCATCACCCGCTTGCCCTGGCCCTGCAGGGTGCGCACGTGGGCGGCGGCCGCGTCGAACACGTTGACGTTGCCGTCCGAGCGCTCGATGGCGAAGTTGCGCCCGACGCGGCCGCCGAAGGAGCGCACCTCGCCCACCGCGGCGCCGTCCTCGGCCTCGAACGGGGTGAGCCGGCGCACCCGGCGCCGGGCGAGCAGCTCCACCCACTCCTCGCGTGCGAGGAACATGGCGGCGGGCGGCACCGGCTTGTAGGGCGGGGCGCCGAAGGTGGCGCTCTCGAGGCCCTTGACGCGCGCCTCGTAGTGGTCGGCGACGAGCGCCAGTCGCTCCTCCACGGCGGCCTCGGTCAGGTGATCGAAGCTCACCGGCGCCTCGCCCACGTAGTCGAGCAGCGTCTCCAGCCGCTCGTGGAAGAGCGGCAGCCAGTGCTCCATGCCGGGATAGCGCCGCCCGGCGCTCACCGCCTCGTAGAGCGGGTCCTCGCCGGTGGCCGGCCCGAAGGTCTCCACGTAGCTGCGCCGGAAGCGCTTCTCGGCCGCCTCGCCGAAGGCCACCTCGCTCACCGGCATCAGGGTGAGCCGCTGCACGATGCGCGAGGTGCGCTGGGTCTCCGGATCGAAGGCCTTGATGTGCTCGAGGGTGTCGCCGAAGAAGTCGAGGCGAACGGGAGCCGAGCGCCCGGGCGGGAAGAGGTCGAGGATGCCGCCGCGCACGGCGAACTCGCCGGGCTCCATGACCGTGCCGGTGCGCTGGTAGCCGGCGAGCGCCAGCCGGCCGGCGAGCTCGCCCATGTCCAGGCGCTGGCCCGGGGCGATGGTCTTGAGCGAGCGGCGGATGAACTCGCGCGGGGGCAGGCGCTGCAGAATGGCGTTGACGGTGGTGATGACCACGGTGGCGCCCTTGCGCGGGGCGGCGGCGAGGCGGGCCATGGCCGCCATGCGCGCGGCCACGATCTCGGCGTTGGGGCCGACGCGGTCGTAGGGCACCGTGTCCCACGCCGGGAAGGGGATGACCCGCACCTTGGGGGCGAAGAAGGCGAGGCCCTCCGACAGCGCCTCGAGCCGGCGGTCGTCGCGGGCGACGTGCAACAGGAGCGGCGGGGCGGCGCCGCCCTCCTCGGCCGCCAGCTCGGCCAGCACCAGCGGCGCAAGCCCGTCCGGCACGCCGGCGAGCGTCTGCCTCATGGCGCCTGTGGCCTGCCGCGTCATCCGGGCTTGTGCTCCTCGAGCCCGTGGAAGGCGCGCAGCGCCGCCACCAGATCGGCGAACTCCCCGCCCTGGCGCAGCTCGGGATGCAGGATCATGTCGTGCAGGTCGGGGTCGGGCAGAAGCAGCATGCGCTCAAACAGCCCCAGCCGCTCCGCCGACATGGCCGGCAGCGCCCGCTCGGCGAAGCGGCCGAGGATCCAGTCCATCTCCTTGGTGCCGCGGTGGCAGGCGCGATAGGCAGCCCGCCGGCGGCGCGTTTCGACGTCGTCGGTCATGAGGCTCGGCTCTGCAATGCCGCTTCATATAGGCCCGCGCGCGCCGCCGGGAAAGCGGTCAAGCGCGTGCCTTGCCGCGGGCCACGGCTCAGCGCACGGTGCCCGCCGAGCCCTGGCGGTACTTGGCCACCACGGCCATGTCGGGCTCCACGCCGAGGCCCGGCCCCTGCGGCACGGCGACGAGGCCGTCGCGGGCCAGCATGGCCTCGCCGAAGGGGCTCGCCTCGAGGTTGGCGTAGATGTTCTCGAGCAGCGTGTCGACGGGGAGCGAGGCGACGATGTGGATGGAGGCGAGATTGCCGGGGCCGAAGTAGGCGCAGTGGGGCACGAGCTCCACCCCGTGCGCCTCGGCCACCGCGATGATCTTGCGCATCTCGGTTATCCCGCCGATCTTGGTGACGCTCGGCTGGGCGATGTCGATCGCCCCTTTCTGGAACAGATCGCGGAAGTCGTGCACGCCGGCCGCGTTCTCGCCGGCGGCGATCCGCGTGGCGCCCTCGCGGCGCACGCGCGCGAGCCCCTCGTGGTCCTCCGGCGGCCACACCGGCTCCTCCAGCCAGTAGAGGCGCGAGGGCCGGTAGGCCCGCTCCATCTCCAGCGCGTGTGCCACCGGCCACGGGCAGTTGACGTCGTTCATCAGGGCGACGTCGGGGCCCACCGCCTCGCGCGCCGCCGCCACCGCCTCCACGCTGTGCTCGTGCAGCTTGATGTGGCGGAAGCCACGCGCCGCCATCTCGGCGGCGATGCGCCCCACGGTGGCAGGAGCGGCATAGCGCATCAGGCTCGCGTAGGCGCGCACCTGCTTGCGCCGCGCCCCGCCCAGAAGATCGCACAGCGGCAGATTGGCACGCTTGGCGGCAATGTCCCACAACGCGATGTCGATCGCGGAGTGGGCATAGACCACCGGACCGTTGCGGCCGAAGATGTGGAAGGCCTGCGCCGCCTCCGCGTGCAGAGCGTTGATGTCGGTCGCATCCCGGCCGATGAACCACGGGCCGACGTGGGCCTCCAGCGCCGCCTTGGTGGCGGGGATGATGGAATGGCCGAAACCCTCGCCCCAGCCGGTGATTCCCGCAGCCGTCTCGACCCCCACCAGCAGGTGGTCCATGGTGGGAAAGCGCAGGCCCGCGAACTCCTGCTTGGGCGCGCCCATGTCGAAGGGGATGCGCACGTAGTGGGTGTGTATGGCGGTGATCCTCATGGCTCGCTTTTCCCTCGCCGGCGCCCGTTCGCGTCCCACCACACACCAGGCAGGCGCGCGGAGCAAGCAGGCACGCCGCGCAAAGCTGGTTTGCCGGACCGCCGATGCTATGGCCTCGCGCGGCGCATGGTGTAAGTTGCGCCGGCACTGGATGCCGCGCGGCGCGCCCCGAGCGCGCGGGCGCGCCGATCGAGACAGCCATGGGAGGAGATCCATGATCACGCAGACCCTGCGGTGGGCGCTGCTCGCCGCCGCCGCACTCGGCGCGGCCGCCTCGCCCGCGGTCGCTCAGACCAAGGAGGTCAAGGTCGGCCTGATCGCGCCGATGTCGGGGCCGTGGGCGCGCCAGGGCGATCTGATGCTCAAGGGCGCCAACCTCGCCATCGAGAACATCAACAAGGCCGGCGGCATCAAGTCCATGGGCGGGGCCACCCTCAAGCTCGTGGTGTTCGACGCCGGCGACAGCGTCGAGAAGGCCAAGAACGCGGCCCAGCGCATGGTGGCGCAGGAGCCCGATCTCGTCGGCGCCACCGGCGCCTGGCTGTCGAGCTTCACCCTCGGCGTCACCGAGGTGACCGAGCGCGCCGAGCTGCCGATCCTGACCCTGTCCTACTCCGACCAGATCACCGCGCGCGGCTTCAAGTACGTGTTCCAGACCTCGCCCACCGGCGGCGCCCAGGCGGTGAGCACGCTGCCGGCGATCGTCAAGATCGCCGAGAGCGCGACCGGCAAGGCGCCCAAGACGGTGGCCATGATCCTCGACAACACCGCCGCGCCGGTGAGCTTCGCCAAGCCCATGCGCGAGGGCGGCATCGAGAAGCTCGGCATGAAGCTGGTGGTCGACGAGACCTTCACGCCGCCGCTGTCGGACGCCACCCCGCTCATCCAGAAGGTGCGCTCGAGCCGGCCCGACTTCCTGCTGCTGCTGCCCACCTCCATCCCCGACGACAAGCTGTGCTTGGAGAAGCTGCACGAGTTCGGCCTCGGCAAGGGCCGCCTGCCGGTGGTCTCCAACGGCGCCCACATCGGCGCTCCCGACATGCTCAAGAACCTCGGCAAGGACCTGCTCGAGGGCGTCATGACCATCGTCGCCAACTGGGGCGCCAAGGGCCAGGAGGACATCATCAAGGAGTTCGTGGCCAAGACCGGCGAGCCGTGGATCACGCAGGACTCGCTCTCCACCTACGGCGACATGCTGATCTTCAAGGAGGCGCTGGAGAAGGCGGGCGTGGCCGACCGCAAGAAGGTGGCCGAGGCCATCCGCGCCATGGACACCACCGAGGGCCCGGCCAAGTACTTCCCCGGCGGGCGCGTCAAGTTCGACGAGAACGGCCGCCGGGTGGGCGCCGACGTGGTGGTCGTGCAGTGGCAGAACGGCGTGCCGGTGACGGTCTACCCGCCGGCCTCCGCAGTGGCCCCGCCGATCTGGCCGAAGTCGTAAGGGCCATCCCCTCCCGGTGAGGGGCAGCCACGCTCGCCCGCGCCGAGCAGGCATTTGCCCCTCACCCCGACCCTCTCCCCGCAAGCGGGGAGAGGGGCTGCGCGCGCTCCGCACCCCGGCGCGCAGCCCCCGCAAGGACCCGGGCACGTCTCCCCATGACCGACTGGCAATGGTTCCTGGTCGACTTCTTCCAGGCCCTCGCGGCGGGCCTGCTGGTGGGCGGCACCTACGGCCTCATGTGCGTGGGCCTCGGCATCATTTTCGGCGTCATGCGCGTGGTCAACTTCGCGCACGGCGACTTCATGATGCTCGGCATGTACGCGGCCTACTACCTCGTCACCGGCCTCGGCGTGCTGGCCTTCCTCGGCCCCTACGCCGCCCCCATCGCCGGCGCGGCGCTGGCCGGGCCGGTGGTGTTCGTGGTGGGCTGGCTGCTGCACCGCTATCTCATCGCCCACGTCACCGGCGCGCGCGTGGTGACGGCGGAGGCCGAGGGGCACTACGCCCAGATCATCCTCACCCTGGGCATCGCCCTGGTGCTGGCCAACGGCGGCCTCATCGTGTTCGGCTCGCAGCCGGTGTCGGTGCAGACGCCGCTGTCGCGCGAGTCCTGGGAGGTGCTGCAGGTGCTGCTCAACCAGGGCCGCACGGTGAGCTTCCTCATCGCCGTGGCGTTCGCGGTAGCGCTCTACCTGTTCCTCACGCGCACCAGCCTCGGCAAGGCGCTGCGCGCGGCCGCCGACAACCCGATCGCGGCCGCCTACGTGGGCATCGACGTCGACCGGGCGCATCGCTTCGCCTTCGGGCTCGGCGTCGGCATCACGGCGGTTGCCGGCGGGCTCATCGCCAGCTCGCAGTCGTTCCAGCCCTACATCGGCTTCGACTTCGTCATCGTCATGTACGCGGGCGTGGTGCTGGGGGGCATGGGCAGCATCCTCGGCGCCTTCTGGGGCGGGCTCACCATCGGCCTGGTGCAGCAGATGTCGACCCTCGTGCTGCCCTACCAGCTGCAGAACACCGCGATCTTCGTGGTGTTCCTGCTCATCATATTTCTGCGCCCGCAGGGCATGTTCGGGCGCGTGTGGGAGCGCACCTGATGGACACCTTGCGCGCGCCGCTCCGACGCCACTATGCCGCGATCGCCGCCTTCGCCGTCGCCTACCTCGCGCTCGGCCTGCTGGTGCGCAACTCCTACTACCAGCTGATCATGACCCTGGTGCTCCTGTGGGCCGCCATGGGGCTCAGCTGGAACATGCTGTCGGGCTACAGCGGCATGATCTCCTTCGGCCATGCCGCCTTCTTCGGCCTCGGCGGCTACACCATGACCATCGCCTTCGTGAAGTGGGGGCTGACGCCCTGGCTCGGCATCCCGCTCGGCATGGTCGTGGGCGTGCTCGCCGGCATCGTCATCGGCCTGCCCACCTTCCGCCTGCGCGGGCACTACTTCGCCCTCTCCATGCTCGCCTATCCGCTGGCCATGCTCTACGTGTTCGAGTGGCTGGGCTACCAGGAGGTGACGCTGCCGATGATGCGCCAGGCGCCGGCCCTCTACGCCCAGTTCGCCGACCAGCGCGCCTACACCGCCCTCGCCCTCGCCCTCACCGTGCTGTGCATGGTGATCTCGCTCCACGTCGAGCGCTCGCGCTTCGGCATGTCGCTGCTGGCCATCAAGCAGAACGAGGCGGCGGCCGCCGCCGCCGGCGTCGACGCGCTCGCCTGGAAGATGCTGGCCATGGCGCTCAGCGCGGCCATGGCGGCGGCGGCGGGCGGGCTCTACGCCGTGGTCCTGCTGGTGGTCACGCCGCAGAGCATGTTCGGCGTGCTGACCTCGGCGCAGGCGCTCATCTTCGCCCTCTTCGGCGGGGTCGGCGTCTACTGGGGGCCGGTGATCGGCGCCGCCGTGCTGGTGCCGCTGGCCGAGACCCTCCATGCCGAGCTCGGCAACATCGTCCCCGGCATCCAGGGGGTGGTCTACGGCCTTGCCATCATCGCCATCATCCTGCTCGCCCCCGAAGGCATCTACTGGCGCATCCGCGACCGTCTCGGCGCCGGGCCCGCGGCCCGCGCTGCCGCCGTCGCCCCCGCGCCGGCCGCGCTCCCGCCCGTCGCCGCACCGGCCGCCGGCAGCGAGCCGCCCTCCGGCAAGCCCCTGCTCGAGCTCGAGGGCGTGGTGCGCACCTTCGGCGGCCTCAGGGCGGTGGACGGGGTGAGCCTCGTCGTGCGCGAGGGCGAGATCCACGGCATCATCGGCCCCAACGGTGCCGGCAAGACGACGCTTTTCAACGTGGTCAACGGTTTCCTGCCGGCGGATGCGGGCTCGGTGCGCTTCGCCGGCGCCGAGATCGGCGGCCTCAAGCCGCACCGGGTCTGCCGCCGCGGCATCGGCCGCACCTTCCAGGTGGTGCGCGCCTTCCCGCGCATGAGCGTGCTCGAGAACGTGATCGTCGGCGCCTACGCGGGGGCGGCGAGCGAGCGCGAGGCGCAGGAGCTGGCCTTGGCCGCGCTCGAGCGCGTCGGGCTGTCGGGCGGGCGCGCCCTGGCGACCGCCGCCGGGCTCACCACCGACGAGCTCAGGCGCATGGAGCTTGCCCGCGCGCTCGCCGCCCGGCCCCGGCTCCTGCTCCTCGACGAGACGCTGGCCGGCCTCGCCCACGACGAGCTCGAGGGCGTGCTCGACATCATCCGCCAGGTCAACCGCGACGGGGTCACCGTGGTCATCATCGAGCACACCATGCACGCCATGGTGAAGCTCGCCCACCATTTCAGCGTGCTCGACCACGGCAAGCTCATTGCCTCCGGCCCACCGGCCGAGGTGGTCAGGAACCCGGCGGTGATCGAGGCCTATCTCGGCAGGAAGTGGGTGGAACGTGCTCAGCATCCGGTCGCTTGACGTGGCCTACGGCGGGCTCGAGGCGCTGCGCGGCGTCTCGCTGGAGGTGGCGCGCGGGGAGTTCGTGGCGGTGGTGGGCGCCAACGGCGCCGGCAAGTCGACGCTGTTCAAGACCATCTCGGGCACCGTCACTCCCGTTGCCGGCTCCATCACCTACAACGGCAGCGACCTGCTCGCCGTCTCCCCCGCCGAGCGCGCCCAGCTCGGCATCGCCCACGTGCCCGAGGGCCGCCAGGTGTTCGCCTCCATGACGGTGATGGAGAACCTGGAGATGGGCGCCTACACGCGAGCCGGTCGCGCCCGCTGGGGCGAGCTGCTGCCCGCCATCCTCGACCTCTTTCCCGTGCTCGCCGAGCGCCGCGACCAGCTTGCCGGCACGCTCTCGGGCGGCGAGCAGCAGATGCTGGCGATCGGCCGCGGGCTGGCCTCGGCCCCCGAGCTCCTGATGCTCGACGAGCCTTCCATGGGCCTCGCCCCGGCGGTGGTCGACCTCATCTTCGAGCGCATCGGCCAGATCCACCGCGAGCGCGGCCTCACCATCCTGCTGGTCGAGCAGCGGGTGGGGGAGGCGCTCGAGGCCTGCGACCGCGGCTACGTGCTGGAGACGGGCCGCGTGGTGCTCTCCGGCGCCCGCGCCGAGCTGATGGCCGACGCCCGCGTCAAGCGCGCGTATCTCGGCATGTGAGCCTCACGCGGCGCGGGCTTGGGCGCCGCCCCCCCGCGCCCGGGGGGCTGCCTTCGGCAGGAGGCGCAGGACCGCACGCGCGCGCCCCACCCCGTCCATGGCCCGAGCCTGCCCCGCCGATGCGCTCCGCGAGGTCACCGACCCCGATCGCGACGCGCCCGCCGGCTCCCGGGTTGCTTCCTTGCGGCGCCGTCGGCCGGCTCCGTCGCCCGCGTGATGGGAAAGACCGCGCGCACATGCTCCGCCCACATCTGGCAGAAGGCGGTGGCGTAGCGGGGCAGCGGGCGGCGCCTGTCCCACAGCACCGCCAGCGGCTCGCGCAGCGGCCGGCTCCGATAGACGACGCGGACAACCCTGAGATCGTATCGATGTGCCCGGAAGGTCGAGGCGATGATGGCCACCCCGTGCATGGATTCCGCCAGGGCCAGCAGCGTGTGCGGGGAGCGGCTTTCGAGCCGGATATTGGGCTTGAACCCGGCTAGGCGGCAGGCCGCATCGAAGGCGCGGCGCAGCCCGTAGCCGCTGTCCAGCAGGAGCAGCGGGTAGGGCGCGAGGCGTTCGATCTCGATGGTGCCGCGGCTGCCGAGAACCGTGGATGGATGGCAGGCAGCGAGGACCTCGGTCGGCTCCAGCGGCTGGCTGGCGAACTGTCCGTCGTCCAGCGGAACGCCGTGGGGGAGCATCTGGCCCAGGTGTATCTCGCCGCGCTCCAGCATGGCCAGGATCTCGAGGCCGCTCCCCTCCAGCACCTTCACCTGCACGTTGGGAAAGCGCTTCGCGAAGGAGTGAAGGAACTGCGAGAACACCCCTTCGATGTGGAGCGGCGTCGCCGCCACCTTCAGCACGCCCACGTCGCCGCGGCGCAAGTCCTGCGCGCGCTCGCCGATGCCGGTGGCGTAGTTCAGCAGGCCGCGGCAGTCGCTGAGCAGCTGCTCTCCCTCGCCGGTCAGCAGCAGGCGCCGCCCGATGCGGTCGAAGAGCTTGAGGCCGAGCTCCTGCTCGAGGTCGCCGATCTGCCGGGAGAGCGCGGGCTGCGCGATGCGCAGCCGCAGCGCCGCCTTGGAGACGGTGCCGAGTTCGGCCACGGTGACGAACGTCCGAATGTGCCGCAGGTCCATCCCCGATCCTTATGCCGGATCGCTATAAATAGCCAGAGTAATAAAGCATTGGACGCTAACGGCCGGTTCCGTCACTGCTGGTGGTGTCACTGATCTCGCGCCACTCAGGGCTCGGATAGATAAAGGAGGCCGCCCGTGAAACCAGTAGATCTCTTGCTCGTCTCAGTGCTCGGCCTCGCGGTTACGGCGTTCGAGGTCCGGGCCGAGTCCTGGCCGGCAAAGCCGCTGCGCGCGATCGTGCCGGTCGGCGCGGGCAGCACCACGGACATCGTCCCGCGCGTGATATTCGAGCAGCTCTCGATCCGGCTCGGCCAGACCATCGTCGTGGAGAACCGACCCGGTGCGGGAGGCACGACCGGCTCCGCCTTCGTCGCCAAGGCGGAGCCCGACGGCTACACGGTGCTGGCCCACGGGTCGGCGCTCACGATCTCCCCGTCGCTCTACCCGAGCCTGGGCTACGACCCGGCGCGGGATTTTGCAGCAGTCGTCCCGTTCGGCACGATGCCCAACGTGCTGGTCGTGCCCCCTGACCGGGGTTGGAAGACGGCCGCCGATCTCGTCGCCGCGGCCAGAGCCAGGCCGCGGGCCCTGAACTTCTCCTCGGTCGGCGTCGGCTCGGCGACCCACTTGAGCGCGGAACGGTTCCTGCGCAGCGCCGGAGTGGAGGCGGTGCACGTCCCCTTCAAGGGCGGCGCAGAGGCCATGACCGAGGTCATTGCCGGGCGGATCGACTTCTTCTTCGGCCCGGTCCCGCTGGTGCTGCCGCAGATCCAGGACGGCAGGCTCACCGCGCTGGCGGTGAACGGCTCCAGGCGCGCGGCGGCCCTCGGGAACGTCCCCACCACGGCGGAAGCGGGGTTCGCCGACGCCGAGTATCCGATCTGGCTCGGCATGTTCCTGCCGGCCAAGATTCCGCGCGCAATCGTCGACAGGCTCAACCGCGAAACGCTCGAGGCCATGCGCGAGCCCAAAGTCCGCGACAAGCTCGTCTCGCTGGGCGTCGATCCCATGGTCATGACCCCGCAGGAGTTCGCGGCCCACGTCGAGAAGGAGCTCGCCCTCAACGCGGCGCTGGTCAAGGCCGTAGGCCTCAAGACGCAGTGAACGCAACCACCATCTCCGGACATGACGACGGCCGCTTGCGCGCACGCGGCCGTCGCTCTTGCGGGCAGCACATGACGGCACCCACGTTCGACGACGCCGATGCCTACGAACGGTTCATGGGGCGCTGGAGCCGCGCTCTCGGCCGATGGTTCCTGAGCTGGATGGGAGCGCCCCCCGCCGCGCGATGGCTCGACGTGGGCTGCGGCACCGGGGCCCTCACCCAGCTGATCCTCGACACCTCCTCGCCCTCGGCGTTGGCCGCGGTCGATTCGGCGGCGGCGCAGTTGGAGCGTGCCGCCCAGACCACCAAGGGCGGACCCGTAGAGTTCCGGCTTGCGGACGCCCAGGCACTGCCCTTCGGCGACCGATCCTTCGACGTCGTCGCTTCCATGCTCGTCATCAATTTCGTGCCCGACCGACCGCTCGCGCTCTCGGAGATGCGCCGCGTCGCCCGCCCGGGAGGCCTCGTCGCCGGCTGCGTGTGGGATTTTGCGGCCGAGCTCTCTCCGAGCTGGCCCTTGCGGCGCGCGCTGCGTCGGATGGGAGTCGACGCTCCGCCGATCCCGGGCGGCCATGACTCCAGCCTGCCCGCCCTCGCCCGCCTCTTCTCCGAAGCCGGGCTTCAAGGGCTGGCAATGGAGGGGGTCGAGGTGGCGGTGCTCTTCCCCGATTTCGATGAGCTGTGGTGGTCCTTGACCGCGCGCTCCTCTCCCATCACCAGCCTCGTTGACGCCATGCCGCGCGGCGATCGGCTGCGGCTCATGGACGCCGTTCGAACGGAGCTCCCGGAGGCGGCCGGCGGGGGCATCCGGTATTCCGCCCGGGCGAACGCCATCAAGGGGCGTACGGGCGCCGCCCCGTGAGCTCGAGCGGGGACGAGCTGCTCGCGGGCGCCCGTGCCGCAGCCGAACGCCCGCGTCAGCGTGTCAGGGGATGCGAGCGCCGTCAGGTTCGTCTGAGCAGGCCCGCCACCAGCGAGATCACGAACAGGACCACGAACACCCAGAACAGCAGTCTTGCCGCTTCCATGGCGAAGCCCGCCACGCCGCCGAAGCCGATCGCTGCCGCAATCAGCGCCACGACCAGGAACACCAGCGCATAATGGAGCAGGTTGCCCACGCATCATCTCCGTAGCTGCTTGTGGCCGTCCCGGCCGGGATCGGCCCTTTGCTCCCGAACGCGGGGCGGCGGCGTGCGGTTCCGGCCACGCCACGGCCTGCGGCGAAACCCTGACCGCTGCACGGGCGTTCCCGACGAGGCTTCCACGCGTACAGCCTCGCTCGAGCCCTCGGCCCGGAGCGAGTGTTTTGCGCGCCGCCCGCGGAGCCGACCAGAAAGGCTGAGCCCGTCCCGTCGTGACGACACCTCCCCAAGGGCCGGCGACGCCCGGACCAATACCCCGCCTGGCCCTGCTCGCGGTGGCGCTCTTGCTCCCCGCCGCGAGCCTCCTTCCCCTGGGCACGCTGTGGCTGTGGAGCCATGGCCTGGTGGTGCACTGGGCGATCGTCATGTGCATCGCCGTGGCCGGCGTCTACGCGCTGGAGCGGCGCCTCATCCTGCCGCCGCAGAAGGTGGCGGCCGCCGCACGTCCGACCGGGCAGGCGCACTGGGGGCCCGCCCAGGCGGCGGCGTGGTCGGCCGTGTGCCAGCTCGCCGACCGGGTCGAGCCCGAGCGGCTGTCGAGCCGCGATGCGCTGCTGGGGCTCGGCCTGGAGACGGTCGAGACCGTGGCACGGCGGCTCCATCCGGAGCGCCGCGACCCGCTCCTCCAGTTCACCATGCCGGAGGCGCTGGCCGTGATCGAACAATCGAGCGCCAACATGCGGGCCTTCCTGCGCACGAGCATCCCTCTGGGGGACCGCGTGACGATCGCCCACCTCATGTGGCTCTACCGCTGGCGCGGCGCCCTGCAGCTCGCCGAGAAGGGCTATGACGTGTGGCGCATCGTGCGGCTGCTCAACCCGGTGTCGGCGGCCACCCAGGAGCTGCGCGAGCGCTTCACGCGCCAGGTCTACGAGGCGGGCCGCGAGCACCTGGCCCGGCGCCTTGCGGCGGCCTTCGTGCGGGAGGTGGGGCGCGCCGCCATCGACCTCTACGGCGGCAGCCTGCGCGTCGACAGGGAGGTGCTGCAGAGCCATGTCACCGAGCGCTCGCGCCGCGACTTGGCCGCCGCTGAGGCCCGCGAGGCCGAGCCCCTGCGCATCCTGGTTGCGGGCCGCAGAGGCGCCGGCAAGTCGAGCCTGGTCCATGCCCTGGCGGGGGCGCCGGATGCAGGCGCGCCGTCGCTGCCCGCCACCTCCACCCTCACCGCCCACCGCCTCACGCTCGAGGACGTGCCGGCGGCCCTGATCGTCGACAGCCCGGGCGTGGAGGCCGGCCGCGACCTCGGGGCGCTGGTGGCCGCCGCCGACACCTGCGACATGGTCCTATGGGTGCTCTCGGCCGCGGAGGCGAGCTTCGACCTCGACGCCGCCGCGCTCAACGCCATCGACGAGCACTTCGCCGCCAGGCCCGACCGGCATCCCCCGCCGAAGGCCCTGGTCCTCACCCACGTCGACCGGCTCCCGCCCGCCGAGGAATGGGACCCGCCCTACGACCTGCAGCACGCCCAGCACGCCAAGGCGCGGGCGATACGCGGCGCCGTGCAGGCGGCGGCGGCGGCGTTGCGCCTGCCGCCCGAGGACGTCGTGCCGGTGCGCCTCAATGCGGGCTCGCGTCCCTACAACGTCGACGCGGTATGGGCAAAGCTCGTGCTCCTCGTGCCGGAGGCGCGGCGCGCCCGCCTGCTGCGCACGCTGACCGACGCCCGGAGCAGCCCCGGCTGGACCTCCGTCTGGAGGCAGGCCGTCAACGCCGGCCGCGTCCTCAAGGGCACGCTCCTGACGCGGAGGCGCGCGCGATGACCCTGCCCGCGACCGCGGTCCCGAGCAACCGCACGGACCGGGCCGAGCCGCCCGCCGCCGATCCCTGGCAGCGGGCGAGCCAGATCGCGCTCATCGGCCTCTTCGTCCTCGCGCTCATCGCCTGCGCCTACGCGGCGCGGCAGATCCTCGTTCCCGTCATCCTGGCGTGGGTGATCGCCACCGTGGTGATGCCGCTGGTGGAGCGCCTGGAGGCGTGGCGCGTGCCGCGCCCGGCGGCGGCGGCGCTCGTGACGATCACCCTGGCTCTTGTCACCCTGAGCCTGCTCTTCCTGCTTGCCGCGCCGCTCGGTGCCTGGCTCGGGCGCGCCGCCGAAGCCGGCTTGGCCCTGCGCCGCAGCCTCGACACGGTGACCGGGCCGCTCGCCGCGATCGAGGAGATGCGCAGGGCGGTCAATGCCGTCGGCGCCGGCGCCCAGCCCGCACTCAAGGTCGAGCAGTCGGGCGCGACGGTGACGACCGTGGTCGGCCTGGTGGCGCCGGCCGTGGCCCAGCTCGCGCTGTTCATCGGCGCGCTGCTCTTCTACCTCGTCTACCGCCAGCGGCTGCGCCACGCGGTGGTCAGCCTTCTCGCCGACCACGACCGGCGGCTGGCGGCGCTCCACATCCTGAGCGACGTCGACGACAGCATGACCACCTACTTCGGCACGTTCACGGTCGTGAACGTCTGCCTCGGCGTGGCCACCGCGGCCCTCACCTGGATGGTGGGCCTGCCCAACCCGCTGCTGTGGGGGGCCCTGGCCGGCCTTCTCAACTACGTGCCCTACCTGGGCCCGGCCACCGTCACGGCCACTCTGTTCCTCGCCGGCCTGCTGGCGTTCGCCACCGTCGGCCAGGCGCTGGTGGCGCCGCTGATCTTTCTCGCCTTGGTGACGGTCGAGGGCCAGGTGCTCACGCCCGCGCTCATGGGCCGCAGGCTGGAGATCAACCCGTTCGCCGTGTTCCTGGCCATCGCCTTCTGCGGGTGGCTGTGGGGGCCGGTCGGCGCCTTCCTCGCCGTGCCGCTGCTTGCCGCCCTCGCCGTCGCCCTCGGCCGCGCCCTGGCCGACACCAAGCCGGCGCTGCCCGATTGAACGAAATGCACAGCGCCGCGTTGTCACCCAGCAGAGCTTCAGCGAAGCGAATGGAGGATTTGATGGCACAGAGCACGCCGCCACGCGGCCAGCCGACCTACCCCGGCTCGGCCGCGCACGACATCAAGGAGCGCGCGACCGACCAGTTCGAGCGCATGGCTGACAAGGCGACCGACCGCTTCAAGAGCGTGGCCGACCAGGCCGAGGACGTCGCCAACCGCGTGGCCGAGCAGGGCCGCGAGGTCGGCCAGCGCGTGGAGCAGGTCGCCGGCAACTTCAAGGGCGCGGTCGACAAGTCGATCAGGGATTAGCCGATGGCCACGCTGGCCATGGCGGCGGTCGTGGGCTTCGTGCTCGGCGCGCTCTGGAAGTCCTGATCCGCCGGCCCGCCGACGGCAGATTCGAGGAGCGCCGCCCGTGTTCCGAAGCCTGATCAAGGAGGTGGAGCGCGCGGCCTCCTCGCTCCTGGCACGATACCTGGCCCGCGCCTCCGTCGCCGTCCCCTTCCTGCTGGCGGCCGGATTCGGAGTGACCGCCGTCACGCTGACGCTGGTGGCCCAGTTCGGCGCCGTCGCCGCCAGCTGGATGATGACCGTCGGCTTCGGCCTGATCGGGGTGGTCGCCGCGCTCGCCCTGACCATCGACGAGCAGAAGGAGGAGGAGGCCGAGGCGCAGGCGGCGGCGCGCGAGCCCCAGGGCGTGGCTGCAGCCGCCACCCGCCTTGCCGCCGACGGCATGCCCGCCGCCGTTCTCGGCGCGCTCCTGTCCATGCCCGGCGGGCCCACCACCGCGCTGAGCGCGGCGCGGCTCCTGGCCCGCAATCTCCCGCTCGTGGTGCTCATCGTCCTCATCGGCACCCTGCTCTGGCCCGATCGATCGGGGCAGGGTGCGGGCGCCGACGGGATCGCCGACCCCGGGGCACGGGCGGACGGGCTCCCCCGCGAGGCCGCCTGAAACACCGCCTGACCGCGGCGCGCAAGCCCTTTCCGGGCGCTGCCCGCGCCCGGCGCGACGGCGCGGCCTCTGCTCGGAACAATCGGCGGGCACGGCGTGTTGCAGAGCCTGAAGACCGCAGCGGACCGCCGCACATCCACGGAGATCACCCATGAACGCGACCAAGCTCGAGGACCTGTTCCTCACCACGCTCAAGGACATCTATCACGGAGAGAAGCAGATCGTCAGGGCGCTGCCCAAGATGGCAAAGCGGGCGGAGAGCGAGGAGCTCAGATCGGCACTGGAGCATCACCTCGAGGAGACCGAAGGTCAGGTCGAGCGGCTAGAGCGTGTGTTCAAGCTCATGGACAGGCCGGCCCGGGGCGAGGTGTGCGAGGCCATCCAGGGTCTCATCAAGGAGGGCGAGGAGGTGATGCAGAAGGCGCGTGACGGCGCCGTGTGCGATGCCGGCATGATCGCCGCCGCCCAGGCCATCGAGCACTACGAGATCGCCCGCTACGGCACCCTCATCGCCTGGGCCAAGCAGCTCGGCATGGTGGAGGCCTCCGAGCTCCTCGAGGAGACGCTGGCGCAGGAGAAGAAGGCCGACGCCCAGCTCAACCGCGTCGCCCTCGAAAAAGTCAATCGCAAGGCTGCCTGACGCGGCGCCAACAACAATTTGCCCCGGGGCTCTTGTCCAGAGCCCCCGGGGCGGTGAGGTGGGCCCTGGGCAGCCTTACTGCCCCTGGCCGCCCCGGCTCTCACGATCCAGCTCCTCGTAGAACTGCTTGGTGTCGTTAGGGTCCGGGTCCTCGGTCTGGGCGCTGACGCTGCCGGCGATACCGGCAAGCATGGCCAGCGACAGCAGGCCGGACGCGAAACGTCTCATGTCATCCTCCTTCGGTCTTGCGTTGCTGAGCCTCTTCGTGAGCTCGACACCCGGAATATGGGGCCGCAGAGCCCCGCCTTGTACCGCTCCTCCCGGTCTCGTGAGGTCCGTCGATGTCGCGCGGCACGTGAACGCACGGACGGAACTCGGCCGATGGCGGAGGGAGGGCCGCAGGTGCGCGGGCTAGGCTTCCGAGTGCGGCCGTCGGCGCCTGTCCCGGAGGGGCCAGGCGAGCCACAGCCAACCAAATACCGCGAGCACCGCGCCCGCGATCGCGAGGCTCCAGGCCAGGCTGCCCAGCACCATGCTCGCCACCAGCAGGACATCGAGAACGATCGCCAGCATCAGGGGCGGCATGGCGGCGGCGACGAACCTGGAGGCCAAGGTCGCGAAGTGCTCCGACACCTTGCCTCGCTCCACCAGCCGGTGATAGGCGGCGGGCGTCATGATCAGAGCCATGGCGAGCGCGAGGCCCAGGAGGGCGGCAAGGTGCACGCCCTTGACCAGCCGGTCGAGGCTGCCGAAGGTGGGGTGGAAAACGACGATCAGCTGAAAGCCGAACAGCGCCTGGATGCCGGGCAGGACTGTGCGCGCCTCCTCCAGCACCTGCTGGACCTGCTTGTCGAGGGGCTCTCTTTTCTCCCCATGGGCCCCGCCGGGCCGGCAAGCCGCCTTCATGCATCTTTTCCCATGCGACGCGACGCGCGGCGCGTTCGCGGAATGTCGGGGGCACCCGGTTTGTTCCCGGCCACTGGCCGCTCGGGCAAAGCCGGGCCGGGCTGGCAGCACTCGCAAGGCGGCATTGCCACGACCGGGCCGGGGTCCTCGGCGTCAGCGCGCCGCCTGCACGCAACCATTCGCCGCCCCCAGCGTTGTCTTCAGAGGGCCGGGGTTCCGCCAGATCAGAATCGCGTCGATCCCGACAGTAAGGGTCTACAGCCGGGAGTGGCCGCCATGCACGACACCGCGCGCCCAGACGATCGCGAGGAGGCACTCAGGCTCGATCCGGAGCAGCTCATCCAGGCGCTGCCCGCCGCCATCTACACCACCGACGCCGCCGGCCGCATCACCTTCTACAACGAGGCCGCCGCACGGCTGTGGGGGTGCCGCCCGGAGCTCGGCAAGGCCGAGTTCTGCGGCTCCTGGAAGCTCTATTGGCCCGATGGCCGCGCCATGCGCCACGACGAGTGCCCGATGGCCGTCGCCCTGCGCACGGGCCGCCCGGTGCGCGGCCTGGAGGCCGTTGCCGAGCGGCCGGACGGCACGCGGGTGCCCTTCATTCCCTATCCTACCCCTCTCTTCGACCGCGCCGGCCGGCTGGTGGGCGCCATCAACATGCTGGTCGACATCACGGACCACAAGAGCGCCGCCGACACCGCGCAGCGGCTGGCCCTGATCGTGGAGTGCAGCACGGACGCCATCTTCACCAAGGATCTCGACGGCATCGTCACCAGCTGGAACGCGGGAGCCCAGCGCATCTTCGGCTACACGGCCGCGGAGATGGTGGGCAAGTCGGGCAGCCTGCTCATCCCGGCCGAGTGGCCGAACGAGGAGCCGGAGATTCTCGATCGCATCCGGCGCGGCGAGCGCATCGAGCATTACGAGACGGCACGGCTGCGCAAGGACGGCACCCGGGTCGACGTCTCGTTGAGCGTGTCGCCCCTCAAGGACGGCAGCGGCAGGATCGTCGGCGCCTCGAAGATCGCCAGGGACATCACCGAGCGCAAGCAGGCGGAGGCGCGCCAGGCCCTTCTCGCAAGCGAGCTGCATCACCGCACCAGGAACCTGTTCGCGGTGGTTCATTCCGTGGTGTCGAGGAGCTTCGCAGGCAAGCGCAGCGTGGAGGAGGCCGAGGCCGCGGTGCTGAGCCGCTTGCGCGCACTGGCCCAGACCCACGTAATGCTGATCGACAAGGAGTGGCAGGGCGCCGACCTGGCCGAAGTCGTGCACGCGGAGATGAGCCCCTACCGGGATCGCGTGACGGCGGAGGGGCCCTCGCTGATGCTCACCTCCCAGGCCGCGCAGAACTTTGCGTTGGCCGTGCACGAGCTCGCCACCAACGCCGCCAAGTACGGTGCCCTTTCGACCCCGTCGGGTCACGTGCGCATCAGCTGGTCCGTGTTCAAGCCCAACGGCCACCGCCGCTTCGTGTTCCGCTGGCGGGAGCGCGGCGGCCCGCCGGTGGCGCCGCCCGCGCGCCGCGGCTTCGGCAGCGCCGTGCTCGAGCAGGTGATGGCCGAGTACTTCGATGCCCCACCTCGCATCGAGTTCCATGCGAGCGGTCTCGTCTACGAGCTGAGCGGCTCGCTCGAGGCCATTACCGGCGCGGATTGACCATCCATAGGGCGCCGAGCACGAACGATGCCAGGCCGACGGCGGCCAGGCACGAGCAAGGCCGACGGCGCACGGCGGCGGCGATGTCGGCAACGGCCGCCTCGGCCAACCCGCGCAGGCCGGGTGCCGCGCCGCCGCGGGCCCGCTCCTGAAGCAGTCTGGCGTAGGTCTCGTACTCGGCCGCCTCGCTCGGATGGGCCATCACGCCTCTAGTCGATATCAGCTCGCCGGCGCGGGGGCCCGGGCCGTCACCGCATTGCCGCCGCGCCGCCTCGGAGCTCGGGCCGCAGCACCTCCGGCACGCGCCTGCCGAGCTCGGCCAGATCGGCCACGAAGCGGGAATGCTCCTCCGCCTTGGCGTCGCCGCGCAGCCTCAGAATGTAGGAGGGGTGCACCGTCACCATGCCCTCGAGGCCCGTGGCGAAGGTGATTGGCCTGCCGCGAACGCGCGAGAGCACCAGCGTGCGGCCCGCCAGGGCTGCGGCCGCGGTCGCGCCCAGCGCCAGCGTGAGGCGCGGGCGCACCAGCTCGAGCTCGAGCTGGAGCCACCACCGGCAGCGCTCCACCTCGTAGCGATTGGGCCGCTGGTGGATGCGCCGCTTGCCGCGCGGGACGTTCTTGAAGTGCTTGACGGCGTTGGTGATGTAGACGCGGCGGCGGTCGATGCCGGCCTCCTCCAGCGCCGCCTCGAGCACGCGTCCGGCGGGTCCCACGAACGGCAGGCCGGCGCGGTCCTCCCCGTCCCCCGGCTGCTCGCCCACCAGCATCACCGGTGCTCCTGCGGGGCCCTGTCCGAACACGGTCTGCGTCGCGTTGAGATGGAGCGGGCAGCGGCGGCATCCTGCGGCCTCGGCCGCCACGGCAGCCAGTCGCCCGCGCCGCTGGGGCAGGCGCTCCGCGCTCATCCCACCTCGTCGGGCGTGGCGCGGGATTGCCGGGAGCGGCGCGGGGCCGGGCCCCGCGCCCGCCTCTTCTTTCTGTCCGCGCCGGCCGCCGCCGCCTCCACCTCGGCCCGACCGATGCGGCGGGCCTGGCGGGAGGGCGGCTGTGCCGGCGGCTCGGTGCCCGTGGCGTGGCCGGGGGCAGGCGGGTCGCTCGCCGGGAAGGTCATCTCGAGTGCCCTGTCGATCCTGTCCTCGGCCACGTGCGCCACGGGCTCCGCTCAGCTCAGCGCCGCCGGTCCTCGCCGATCACCAGGGCGATCCTGGCGCCCGCGGGCTCGACGATGATCACGCGCTCCTCGGCGGTGAAGTACTTGTACTCGCGCACCTTCGGCACCTCGGCGACGACCGCCTCAGGGAAGCTGCGCAGCTCCACGTCGCGGGGCACGCTCGCGCCTTCGCTAAGGGCGCCGAGGCCCAGCGTCCGCTCGGAGCTGATCTCCACCTCGCGCAGGATGATCTCCTTCTCGCGCTCGGTCAGCGTCAGCCTGCCGGCTGCCGGCCTGCCCGCCGTCCGCTGCTCGATCGTGACGATCTCCACGATCTCGTAGGTCGCCGGATCGACGATGCAGAGGCGCTCGTCGACGACGAAGTAGCGGTAGCTGCGGTACTCGGGCACGATGGCCACCACGCTTGCCGGCAGAACCGCCAGACGCACGGAGCGGGGCACGCGCACCCCCACGTCGACGGAGAAGTTGACGCGGGTCACGCGATTGACGCTGCCGCCCTGGAGCACGGCCCGGCCCACGTCGCCGCGCTGCTGCTCGCTGAGCTGGACGCGACCCGAGGTGCCCTTCTCGGCCGTACCCTTGGCGCGGTCCTTGGGCTCGGCGCCCTTCTCGGCCGTGCCCTTGCGGTCCTTGGGCTCCATGCCCTTCTCGGCCGTGCCCTTGCGGTCCTTGGGCTCCATGCCCTTCTCGGCCGTGCCCTTGCGGTCCTTGGGCTCGGCGCCCTTCTCGGCCGTGCCCTTGCGGTCCCTGGGCTCCATACCCTTCTCGGCCGTGCCCTTGCGGTCCTTGGGCTCGGTGCCCTTCTCGGCCGTGCCCTTGGTGCCCTTGCCAACATCCGGCTGGCCGGCCTTGGGCTCGGCCCGCCGAGCGCCATCAGGCTGTCCCGGGCCTTCGCTCTTGCCCTGCGGGCCCTGGGGGCCCTGCGGCTGGGTCTGCGCGGGCGGGCTCTGCGGCATCCCGCCCGGCCCACCCTTGTCGGGGGCACCTTTCTGCTCGATCTGGGCGACTGCCGAGGCGCTCGCCAGCGCCAGGGCCGCTGCCGCGCAGCCCAAGAGTCCTGTTCTGATCACGTTCCACACTCCTTTCGACACTGCATCGGTGGCGCTCACCGCCGTCCTTGCCGGCGACAACCGTGCGAGATCGGAGAGGTTCCGCTCGGACGACGAGTTGCCGCCCTCCGTTTCGCTGGCGCGAAGGTGCGGGCGCCCCACGGCCGGCGCCCGGCTTGATCTGCGGTGTTCGGGCAGACCGAAGGGGTTGTCGGTCGGGAGAGGTCAGCAAAAGGCGAGGCATCACGCGCGCCGCCGGGCCCGCGCGATGCCGGTCGCGAAGCGCCTGCAGGGAGAGCGTCAACCAGCCCTCGCCGCACAGGACCTGTGCCGCCTCCGCTCCTCGCTCGAAACGACAGCGGGGCGTCCCTCAACGATAGCGGGCGTCCACGCAGCGCTCGCCGTCCCAGTAGTGGTAGGTGCCGCAGCCGCCGCCGCGGCGGTAGCGCCTGACCTCGACGGTCTCACCCGAGGGGGCGCGGTAGTAGCGGTAAACGCGCGGTCGGGGCGGCGGATCGTCGTAGTAGTACTCGTACTCGTAGGCCGGCGGCGGTCCGATGTAGATGCCGACGCCCTGGGCCGATGCGACGGAGACGGAAGCCGCCGAGGCCGCAGCAGCCGCGGCCAGCACAGCCAAAGTCCGCATGAAGCACCTCCTGGTTGGCTGGCAAGGCAATGGCGGAGCGCGCAATTTGTTCCCGGCCCCCCTGGCCCCGCGGCCCCGGCCTGCTAGCCTCCGGCGAGCCCAGGACGGGAACCCCAGCGAGCCCCACAAGGTGACCCATGATCGATCTGCCCTCCTCCCTTGCAGCCGACGTCGCGCGGCTCCTCGACGGCCTCGGCGTGCCCGAGGCGCTCCGCCGCGGCGGCGAGCTTGCCGCCCGCACGCCCATCACCGGCGAGGTGGTCGCCCGGCTGCCCCGCCACGTCCCGGCCGACGTTGGAGGCGCCGTCGCGGCGGCGCAGGCGGCCTTCCTCGCCTGGCGCGAGGTGCCGCCGCCCCGGCGCGGCGAGCTCGTGCGCCTGCTCGGCGACGAGCTGCGCGCCCACAAAGCCGCGCTCGGGCGCCTCGTCAGCATCGAGGCGGGCAAGATCCTGTCCGAGGGCCTGGGCGAGGTGCAGGAGATGATCGACATCTGCGACTTCGCCGTCGGGCTGTCGCGCCAGCTCCACGGCCTCACCATCGCCAGCGAGCGGCCCGAGCACCGCATGATGGAGACCTGGCACCCGCGGGGCGTGGTGGGCGTCATCTCGGCCTTCAACTTCCCGGTCGCAGTGTGGTCGTGGAACGCGGCGCTGGCGCTGGTGTGCGGCAATGCCTGCGTGTGGAAGCCCTCGGAGAAGACGCCGCTGTGCGCGCTCGCCACCCAGGCGCTGCTCGACCGCGCCGCGGCCCGGCTGCGAGCGGCGGGCGGCACCATCCCCGACGGGCTCACGGCCGTGCTGCTCGGCGGGCGCGAGCTCGGCGAGGCCCTGGCCGACGATGCGCGCGTGCCGCTCCTCTCCGCCACCGGCTCCACCGCCATGGGCCGCGCGGTCGCCCCACGCCTCGCCCGGCGCCTGGCGCATGCCATCCTCGAGCTCGGCGGCAACAACGCCGCCATCGTCTGTCCCTCGGCCGACCTCGACCTCACGTTGCGGGCCGTGGCCTTCGCCGCCATGGGCACGGCCGGCCAGCGCTGCACCAGCCTGCGCCGGCTCATCGTGCACGAGGCCGTCTACGACCCCCTGATTGCGCGCCTGAAGCGGGCCTACGCCTCGGTCGCCGTCGGCGATCCCCTGCGCGAGGGCACCCTGGTAGGCCCCCTGATCGACGGCGCCGCGTGGGCCGCCATGCAGAGAGCGCTGGCGGCGGCGCAGGCCGCCGGCGGCCGGGTGACGGGCGGCGAGCGGCTCGGCGCCGAGGCGGCGCCCGAGGCCTGCTACGTGCGCCCGGCGCTGGTGGAGATGCCAGCCCAGACCGGCCCCATGCTGGAGGAGACGTTCGCGCCCATCCTCTATGCCGTGCGCTACCGCGATCTGGCCGAGGCGCTGGCGCTGCACAACGCCGTGCCTCAGGGCCTCGCCTCGTCCATCTTCACCCTCGACCTGCGCGAGGCCGAGACGTTCCTGTCCGCGCGCGGCTCCGACTGCGGCATCGCCAACGTCAATATCGGCCCGTCGGGGGCGGAGATCGGCGGCGCCTTCGGCGGCGAGAAGGATACAGGCGGCGGCCGCGAGGCCGGCTCGGACGCCTGGAAGGCCTACATGCGCCGCGCCACCAACACCATCAACTGGGGCCGGGCGCTGCCGTTGGCCCAGGGCGTGCGCTTCAACATCGCCTAGGGCGTGCGCTCAGCTCGTTCGACAGACGCTCTTGATAGACGCTCACGACGGCGCGCAGCCTTGGCCCGCCCAGGTCCCGGCTCTTTCTCGCTGCGCGCGAGGGCGGGCATGCGGATGCCCCGCCGCTCGATGCAGCGGGGCACCGCCTCGTGCGCCTACTTCTTCCTCGGATCGTCGGCCGGGTTGACGTAGGTGATGCCCTGCGGGCCCCAGCCGTGGAGCTGCAGCACGGTGTCCTCCGTAAACCACGCGTAGTGGGTCATGCCCTTGGCCACGAAGGAGTAGCCGCCGGCCTTGATGTGCTCCCCCTTCTTTTCGTCGAGCTTGTCGCCGGTGCCGATGTGGAAGCTTCCGGTGAGCACTGTGACGTTCTCGTCGTTGGGGTGCGCATGGGCCGGGATCTTGTAGCCCGCGGGCACCCGCAGGCGCACGACGTACATGCCTTCCTTCGTGGGATCGCCGTAGAGCACGGCAAGCTCGGCGCCCTTCGCGTAAGCGGCAGGCTGTGACCACTTCAGCGCGTTGGCATGCACCGTGACGTGATGCTGGTGCTGTGCAAGCGCGGCCATCGACGGCAGGGCAACGGCCAGCAGGCCGACAACGGTCAGTCTCTTCGACATGGCATTCCTCCTGGAGCGGCGATGAGCGGGCGGCGCGGTTTCAGGATCTTGCGATCAGGATCTCGGCATAGGCCGACGGCACGCGCATCGATCCGTCGCGCGCCGTGTTGAAGCTGGCGATCGTTGCCATGAGGTCCTTAGCGAGTGCCGCCTGCCCGGCCGCATCGAGGGCCAGAAACGCCTTGTGCACGGGGCCATAGTAGGTCCGGAACACGTCCAGGAAGTGCTCGGGCGACCGGTAGCGGAAGACGAACGCCCTGCTCTCGACCGTGATCTTGGCGGCATGCGGACCGAAGGCCTGCTCGATCCACGGCTTTGTGCCCCACAGCGCCGGAGAGTTCACGCCCGGCGGCGGCGGGACGTGCCGGCCGAGCGTCTTGAACACCTGACCGATGAAGCCCTCCGGCGTCCAGTTCGCCATGCCGATCATCCCGCCGGACCGACAGACCCGCACCATCTCGGCGGCCGCCTTGGCCTGGTTGGGTGTGAACATGACACCGAAGGTCGAGACGACGGCATCGAAGCTCGCATCGGGGAACGGCAACTGCTCGGCGTCCGCCAGGTGAAACACCACGTTCTGCCCCTCGGCCTCCGCCCGGGCGCGGCCGCGCGCCAGCAGCGCATCGACGTAGTCCGTCGAGGTGACAGCCATGAAGCGCCGGGCAAAGGCGAGCGTGGCGTTGCCGTTGCCGGCGGCCACGTCGAGCACAGAGGAGCCGGGTCTCAGGTCCATCGCTTCGGCGAGCAGCTCGCCGACGATCTGCAAGGTGGTGCCGATGCGCGCATAGTCCCCGGAGGACCAGGCTGCGTTCTGCTTGGACTTGATAGCTGCGTAATCGGGGGTCGCCGTTTGCATGAGTGCGGTCATCAATTCGTCTCCCTGACATTCTCGGTGGGCGGCAGGCATGCTAGTTTCGGCCTGCAGGAGGATGGTCGCCCGAACGGCGGTTCGTTGCTTGAGGATGCGCGGGAGATTGGTGTCGACTTCCATGGCGATTCCATGGGGATTGCTGGTGGAACTGCGGGTCGGGGGTCATCCTCTTCACTTGCCGGGGCGCCGATGAGATACCGCTTCGATGACTTCGAGATCGATGCCGATCGCTTTGAAGTCCGTCAGCGCAATGCCGTCGTGCCGGTCGAGCCGCTCGTCTTCGATCTGGTTCTGTTCCTTGCCCGGAATGCGAACCGCGTCGTCACCCGCGAGGAAGTGATAGACGCTGTGTGGCAAGGGCGCGTGGTGTCCGACGCCACCATTGCAAGCGCCGTCAAGTCCGCCCGCCGGGCCCTCGGCGACAGCGGGGAAAGCCAGAGCTACATCCGCACGGTGCGGGGACGGGGCTTCGTTTTCCAGGGCCGGGTGACCAGAGAGGAGAAGCCGGTGGTCGCGCCGACCCTCGCGCCCGATCTTGGGGGACCACAGCCGCGAGCCGTCCGCAAGTTGGACGAGGATCCGAAGCCGCTCATCGTGGTCGTACCGTTCACGAATCTTGCGGCCGATGCGGACGAGTATTTTGCCGACGGGCTCACCGAGGACATCATCACCAATCTTGCCCGCTTCCGGGACCTGAGGGTGATCGGCAGCGCATCATCGCTCCAGTTCAAGGGCCGTCCCATCGATCTCCACGAGGTGTGTGCCCGGACCCACGCCGGCTACGTGGTGCAGGGCAGCGTGCGGCGGGCGGCAGGCCGCGTCCGGATCGCGGTGCAGCTGATCGACGGCGCCACCGGCGTGCAGCTCTGGGGGGACCGCTTTGACCGCGAGATGGTCGATATCTTCACGCTGCAGGACGAGGTGACGCGCACCGTCGCAGCCACGCTCGGCGTCAAGCTGCAGGACGTCGCGCTGCAACGGGCGCTGAAGAAGAGTGCCGTCGAGCTGTCTGCCTACGACTGCCTCCTGCGCGCGCGCCGCTATACCTGGATGCTCAGCGCCGAAATGCACGCGGAAGCCCGGGAGCTGCTGGAGAAGGCCGTCGAGCTCGACCCGCTCTCGGCCGACGCCCATGCACTCCTCGCCAACGTCTACCTCGGCGAGCACCGGTTCGATATGAACCCGCGACCCAATCCGATCGGCCGCGCACTCACCCATGCGCTGGCGGCGACCCGCCTCGATCCGCAAAACGCGTACGCCCGCTGCTGGCTGGCGATCGTCCACTTCTTCCGGCACGAGAACGAGAAGTTCGAGACGGAGGCTCAACTGGCGCTGGCGCTGAACCCCAACGACCCCGAAACGCTGGCCGACGTCGGCCACTACTACGCCTTCATGGGCCAGTTCGAGCGCGGCGCCGAGCTGTCGCTGCGCGCACAGCAGCTAAATCCGCTTCATCCCGGCTGGTATCATTTCAGCTTCGCACGATTGCACTACAGTCAAAGGGACTACGCTCAGACCATCGCCGACGTGGAGAAGGTGGGTTTGCCGCACTTCTACTGGACCCACATGCTGACCGCAGCCTCCAAAGGCCAGCTCGGCCATAGCGACGCGAGCGATGCCGTCGCCCGAATCTACGAGGTGAAGCCGAACTTCTCCGCCCGCACAGAGTTGCGGAAGTGGAATGCGGCTCCCGCTGATCTCGAGCATATCATCGAGGGCTTGAGAAAGGCTGGCATGAGGGATTGACGCGGTCTTGCTTCCGCTGCTCCAGGGCCGCTGCCCAGCTCACTGCTCCGGCGTGAAGCCCGAGGCCTTGACGGCCGGCGCCCACAGCTCGGAGGAGGCCTTCTGGATGGCGGCGAGCTCGGCCGGCCCGGTGCCGGTCGGCACCAGCCCCAGCGCCAGCAGCTTGTCGCGGGTGGCCGGGGCGCGCACAGCCGCCACCACCGCCGCGCTGAGGCGGTCCACGATCGCCGCCGGCGTCCGGGCCGGAAGGTAGAAGGCGTACCAGCCCGAGCCCGCAATGTCGTAGCCCGCCTCCTTGAAGGTCGGCACCTCGGGCAGGAACGGCGAGCGCTCGCGATCGGAGGTGGCGAGCACGCGGATGCGCCCCGCCTTGTGCGGCTCGAGCAGGTCGCTGACCGTGGTGACGACCACCGGCACCTGGCCGCCGACGAGGTCGATCAGCGCCGCTGCCGAGCCGCGGTAGCCCACGTGGCGCAGGTCGAGCTTGGCGGCGCGGCCGAAGCTGACGGCGAAGAAGTGCGGCAGCGTGCCGGCCGCCGGCGTGCCGTAGCTGCCCTGGGCCGGGTTGGCGGTGAGCCACGCGACGAGCTCGGCCAGCGACTTGGCGGGCACCTGCGGGCCGACCGCGAGGCCGAAGTCGAAGGTGGCGACCTGGCTCACCGGCTCGAAGTCGGCCACCGGATCGTAGGCGAGGGTCTTGTAGACGTGGGGGTAGACCGCCATCGGCGCCACCGGCGTGAGCAGCAGCGTTTTGCCGTCGGGGGCGGCGGCCTTTACCGCCTGCACGCCGATGCGGCCCTGGGCGCCGGCGCGGTTCTCCACGATCACCGGCTGGTCGAGGGAAACGCGCAAATGCTCGGCCACGAGCCGCGCCAGCGCATCGCCGGAGCCGCCGGCAGCGAACGGGAAGACGATGCGCACCGGCTCGGTCGCCTGCTGGGCGGCCGCCGGAGAGGCGGGCAGCATACCGGCCATCGCCAGCACGGTCGCCGCGATCAGTCGCATGAGCATGGCTTCCCTCCCGTTCGCGCCCGGCGTTGCCCCGCCCCGTCATATCACAGGCGGCGGCCGCCGCCGGCCGGCGCCGTTCAGCCGAGGCGCCGCCGCAGCGCCCCCATGAAGGCGCGGATGCGGGCGGCATTGACGCCGAAGTCGCTGCGCCCCTGCCGGCTGATGGAGCGCATGTCGATGCGCGCGCCGGCGCCGGCCGGCGCCACGCGTATCACGAAGTCGTCGGTGAAGGCGAACCAGCGGCTCCTCTGGCTGCCCTCGATGCGGCCCGACGCGGCATCGGCGGCGACGATCCGCCAGCCGGGCATGGCCCGGGCCGTGGCGAGCGCCGCCTCGAAGGCGCGCTCGGCGGAAAGCGGGGCCTCGAGCGGGGCGATGTCCGGGTATGCCGCGTTCTGCAGCCGGGCAAGCTCGGCGCCTTCGTAGACGGCGCTCGCGGCCGCTTCCGCCTCCCGCGCCGGCAGCACGGCGGCGAGCGGCGGCGGAGCGGCCGTGTCGGTGGTGATGTCGTGGATGCGCGGCAGGGCGGTGCGCAGGCGGTTGTAGCTCCACGGCACATAGGCGAGCACGGCGCCGAGGCCCGCGGCCGCGAGGGCCATGGCGAGCCCGCGCGCATCGAGGCCGGCCCAGCCCGCCGCCAGCGTCGCCAGCGCCAGCACCGCCGCTGCGGCGCCGACCAGCCCGGCGCCCGCCATCGGCACGCTGAAGGCGAAGCGGAAGTGCCACCAGCCCAGGCGCCAGCCGAGCGGAGCCACGGCCAGGAGCGCCAATGCCAGCAGCGCCAGGCCCAGGGCCGCGGCCGCCGCCCCCTGCCACCACCACACCCCGTTCATCGTCCTTCGCGCCCTGCCTTCACGACCTGAGCGAAGGCGCGCCCGGCCGCCTCGACGTCGCTCATGGTCACGTCGAGATGGGTGACGGCGCGGATCATGCCGCCGTAGGAGGTGCCCATGCGCACGTTGTGGCGGGCCAGCGCCTCGACGATGCTCCGCGGGCTGCGCCCGCTCGCCGTGGGGTCGATGAACACGATGTTGGTCTCCACCTCCGGGTTCATGATGCGGATGCCGGGCACGTCGCCGACGATCTCGGCGAGGCGGCGCGCCGCCGCATGGTCCTCGGCGAGGCGCTCGACGTTGTGGTCGAGCGCATAGAGGCCGGCGGCGGCTAGCACGCCCGACTGGCGCAACGCTCCGCCTAGGCGGTGCTTCCAGCGCCAGGCCTCGTCGATGAAGGCGCGCGAGCCCGCCAGCACGCCGCCGACCGGGCAGCCGAGCCCCTTGGAGAGGTCGATCCACACGCTGTCGCACGGAGCGGCCATGCGCCGGGCGGGGACGCCGCTCGCCACCTGGGCGTTGAGAATGCGCGCCCCGTCCATGTGCACGGCCAGCCCGTGCCGGCGCGCGGCTGCGGCCACCTCCTCGATGGCCGCGAGCGGCCAGATGGCGCCGCCGCCGCGGTTGACGGTCTGCTCGAGGGCGAGGAGGCGCGAGCGCGGGCTGTGTCGGCTCTCCTCGCGCAGGGCGGCCTCCACCTGGGCGGCCGTGAAGACGCCGCGCTCGGTTGCGAGCGGCCAGGTCTGGGCGCCCGCCAGCGCCGAGCCGCCCCCCGCCTCCGAGGTGAAGATGTGGGCGAGGTCGGCGGCAATCACCTCGTCGCCAGGCCGGCAATGCACGAGCAGCGCGATCTGGTTGCACATGGTGCCGGAGGGCAGGAGCACCGCCGCCTCCTTGCCGAGCAGCGCCGCCACGCGCTCCTGCAGGGCGTTGGTGGAGGGATCCTCGCCCTTCTGCTCGTCGCCCACCTCGGCCTCCGCCATCGCCTTGCGCATGCCCGGCGAGGGGCGGGTGGCGGTGTCGCTGGACAGGTCGATCAGGCGATTGGACGCCATCGGTGAGCGCTCCTTCTGCAATCCGTCGCACGTCGCGACGGGGCTGGCGGCTGCACGCCGGGAGATACGGCGTTGTCAGGCCCCGGGCCGCTTGTTAGAGCAGTGTCGCGGCGGGAGACGATAGTGCGGGAGGCGCCTGGGTTCAAACCGCGCCTCGCTGCAGGGCCCGGCGCCGACGGAAGGGTGGAGCGATGAAGGACGGCGAGGCGCAGCAGCACGGGCCCCTCCACGGCATCCGCATCGTCGACCTGAGCCAGATGCTCTCCGGCCCGTGGGCGACCATGATCCTCGCCGACCAGGGCGCCGACGTGATCAAGGTCGAGCCGCCGGGCAAGGGCGACCACACGCGCTCCTACGGCAACCGGCGCCGCGGCTTCTCCGCCTCCTTCCTCAACCTCAACCGCAACAAGCGCTCGGTGGCGATCGACCTCAAGAAGCCGCAGGGCGTGGCGCTGCTCAAGCGGCTATGCGCCGGCGCCGACGTGCTGGTGCAGAACTTCCGCCCCGGCGTGGCGGAGCGCCTCGGCATCGACGAGCCGGCGATCCGCGCGGTGGCGCCCGCCATCGTCTACGTGTCGATCAACGGCTTCGGCGAGAAGGGCCCCTATGCGGCCAAGCCGGTCTACGACCCCATCGTGCAGGCTTTCTCGGGCCTCACCACCGTGCAGGCGGGCTCGGACGCCGCCCGCCCGCGCCTCATCCGCACCGTGCTGCCGGACAAGCTCACGGCCGTCACCGCCGCCCAGGCCATCGCCGCGGCGCTGGTGGCGCGGCTGCGGACAGGCCAAGGCCAGCACGTGCGCCTCTCCATGCTCGATGCGGTGCTGGCGTTCCTGTGGGCCTCCGACATGGGGGCCTACACCTACGTGGGCGAGAGCGTGGACCAGCGCACCGCGGCGAGCTTCATCGACCTCATCTACGAGACGCAGGACGGGTTCATGACCGTGGCGGTCATGACCGACAAGGAATGGTCGGCGCTGACGCGCGCCCTCGAGCGGCCCGAGTGGCTCTCCGACCCGCGCTTCACCACGCCCGAGCTGCGCGACCGCAACATCGACGCGCGCCTCGGCCTCACGCAGGAGGTGCTCAAGACCCGCACCACGGCCGAGTGGCTGGAGCGGCTCGAGCGCGAAGGCGTGCCGTGCGCGCCGGTGCTCACCCGCGAGCAGGTGATCGCCCACCCGCAGATCGCCGCGAGCGGCATCCTGATCGAGAGCGACCACCCGGTGGCGGGCCGCCTGCGCCAGGCGCGGGCGGCGGCGCGCTTCGCCTCCCCCATGACGGTGCGATGCGGGGCGCCGCGGCTCGGCGAGCACACCCTCTCCGTGCTTTCCGAGCTGGGGCTGGCGGAGGCGGAGATCGCAGCCCTCCGCGCCGCGGACGTGATCGCCGCGGCGTGAAGCCCTCCTCTGTGTCCTGAGGGTAGGGGGGCGAGGCGAGAGGCCGCAGCACCCACCTCGACGGTGCAGGCTGCCGCGGGTGCGGAACCGCGCCCCTCCAACGACGTTCCCCCAACACGGAAGCCGCCGGGCCCGGCGCGTTGCGCTCATCATCCGGCTAATCATCCGGCAACCCCCAAACTCGGAAGGAACAGGCAAATGAAGGTAAGAACTGCACCCGCCGTGGCGATGCTGCTGGCGAGCTGCGGCCTCGCCGTCGCTCAGACAGCCCCCGGCGAGACGCAGCGGGCCCCCAGCGCGACGCAGCCGGCGCCCAGCACCACGCAGCCGCAGGGCACGACGGGCCCGGGCAGCTCCGCCCAGCCGCAGTGGTACACCCACCAGGAGGGCGAGATGCGCGCCAGCAAGATCGTCGGCAGCACGGTCAAGAACAGCGCCGGCGAGACCATCGGCGACGTCAACGAGATCGTGCTGGCCAAGGACGGCCAGGTGTCCGCCGTGATCATCGGCGTGGGTGGCTTCCTCGGGCTGGGCGAGCGCGAGGTGGCGGTGAGCTTCAAGTCGCTGCGTACGACCCAGGACGGCGTCCGCACCGTCCTCACCCTCGATGCCGACAAGGAGACGCTGCGCGCGGCTCCCGAGTGGCGCTGGAGCGAGAACCGCACCACCGGCCCGGGAGGCGTGGCGCGCTGACGGGCATCGCCCCGATCCGGAAGGGGCCGGCTCCGCGCCGGCCCCGTTCCAGCGCGCCTGCTAGCGGGCGATCAGCAGCACCGGGCAGTCCAGCGCGCGCAGAATGGCCGCGCTGCGGGGCCCCACGAACTTGGCCTCGCCCTGGCGCAGCGACGTGCCCACCACCACGAGATCGTAGCGCCCCGCCCGCGCCGCCCGCTCGATGGCCACCTCCGGCCGCGAATGGGTCATGGTGAGGCCCTTGACGTCCACGCCGCTTCCCTTGCCCAGCCGTCGCGCCTCGACCAGAATGGAGAGCCCCTGGCGCCGTGCGCGGCCCCGCAGCAGCTCCGTGTTGTCCTGCGGGTCGAAGACGTGGAGCGCGGTCAGCGCCCCGCCGCCTGCCCTGGCCAGAGCGAGCGCGACCTCGGTGGCGAGCCGCGCCTCGGGTGTTCCCCCGGTCGGCACCAGGATGTCGAGCGGCCGCGAGCCCGCACCCGCGGACCGCGCGTTGAGCACCACCGCCAGGGGTCCGTCGTAGCTCTCCGCGAGGCGCCGCAGCTCCCCCTCGAGCCGGCCCGTGGTGGCCGAGATCGGCCGCTCGATGCCGACGAAGGCGATGCTGTATCCCTTGGCGGCCTCCTTCTCCACAGTATCCTCGCCGTCGAGCGGCTTGCCGCGCACGAGCTCGCCCAGGGTGAGCGGCGGCGCCGGGCCCGCCTCCTCCGCCCGCCTCTCCAGCGCCGAGGCGGCGGCTCGAGCGAGGAGCTCGCGGCCGCAGGCCTCCCCGCCCTCGCGGGCCTCGCCCGCGTCCAAGACCGTCGTCATGACGCCCCGCCCGCCGGCGAAGAGGCCGGCGAGCCATGCTGCCAGCCGGCCGTTGGCGCTGGCGTCGGCGAGGACGAGCGCCCGCTCCATGCGGGGCACGCTCTGGCTCTCCTCGGCCTCCTCCTTCTCGAGCCGCTTCGCCTCCTCCTCCCTGAGCGGTACCCACGCCAGGATCCAGCGCAGGGTGGGCGGCATGACCAGGGTGGTGACCACCGCCATCGCCACCACCATGGTGTAGAGCTGGGTGCTCAGCACGCCCAGCGACAGGCCGATGCTGGCGATGATGACCTCGGTGGAGCCGCGGGCATTGAGGCCCATGGCCAGCGCCAGCGCCTCCGCCCCCGTCAGCCCGCCGAGCCGGCCGCCGGCAAGCGCGCCCAGGAACTTGCCCGCGCTCGCCACCGCGATCACGGCCAGCGTCAGCAGCAGCAGCGACGGATCAAGCAGCGTCCGCAGGTCCATGCCGAGGCCGGCCACGGCGAAGAACACGGGGCTGAAGAAGGCGAGAATGAAGCCCCTGAGCTCGCCTTCGATGTGCTCAGTCAGGATGGGCGACTGGCCGACCAGGATGCCGGCCATGAAGGCGCCGAGCGCGGAATGCACGCCCAGGAGCTCGGTCGACAGCGCCATCGTCAGCATCACCAGCAGGATCGCGGTGATCACCGGCACCTCGATCGTCAGGTTGTCGTTGCACCAGCGGATGACGCGGGCCACCAGGCGCCGTCCCACGGTGAGGCTCAGCGCGAGAAATACGGCGGTGCCCACCATGCTGGCTGCCGCGCTCGACAGGCTCAGGGTGCCGTGCGCGGCCATGCCGGCGATCACGGCGAGCAGGATCCAGGCGACGGTGTCGTCGAGGATGGCGGTGGCCAGGATGAGCTGGCCCAGATCGCGCCTGATCGCCCCCACCTCCATCAGCACGACGGCGACGATCTTGACGGAGGAGATCGACAGCGCCGTGCCCAGGAACAGCGCGGTGACGAGCCGCGCGGCGGGCGAGGGGATGAGGCTGTCGGGCAGGGCATAGGCCAGGAGCACGCCCGAGGCGAAGGGGACCGCGATGCCGGTGAGCGAGGTGGAGATCACGGCGCGGCGCTTGCGGCCGATCAGCGCCAGGTTGGTCTCCATGCCGGTGAGCAGGAGGAGGAGCAGGATGCCGATCTGGGACACGGCGTCGATCATGCTGCGCAGCGCCGGCGTGTCGGGAAACACCTCCTTGCGCAGCTCCGGCGCCAGCGCGCCGAACACGGAGGGGCCCAGCACCACGCCCGCCAGCAGCTGGCCGAAGATGGCCGGCTGGCCCAGCCGGCTCATGCCCTCCCCCAGCATGCGGCCGACGAGCAGGAGCAGGATCAGCTGGGCGGCGAATACCGCGGTCGTATGATCGCCGGACACGTGTGCCCCCGGTGCGCCTCGATGCGCGGCCGTCAATGCGGATCGGCGCGCCGGCCGCCGGCTGCGCAAAGGCGGGTAAGGCGCGCAGTCACAAGACTCCGCCTGAGTATTTGCGATGGCTCCCCGGAGAGCGCTCCCCGTTGCGATCCGCCGCAGCCGGCTTGGCTGCGCTCGCGCAGCCTCCCCGCGGCGGCGGAGCGGCCAGGTCGGGCGTGCTCACCAGTAGGGCTGGACCCTGTAATGCTCGTGGGTGCGGGCCTCCCAGTTGCGGTCGGTCCAGGCATCGTCGCTGAACGCCGGCGCGTCGCGCAGCTGCGCCTCGGTCACGCCCGTGCGGAACCCGTCGAGGGTGGGGTCGTAGGTGAGCGCACCCCAGGGCAGCGGGTAATGGCTGTGACCGAGCCCGAGAAAGCCGCCGAAGCTCATGACGGCGTAGGTGACGCGGCCCGAGACCTTGTCGATCATGAGATGATCTATCTCGCCGATCTTCTTGCCGCTCATGTCGTAGACCGTGGTGCCCTCCACGTCCTCGCTGGAGATGAGCTGATGGTTGGGATGAGCCGTCGCACGTGCCACGATCAAGCCTCCGTTTGCGATCACTGCCGGCCGGGGCGGCCGGCGGCTGCTGGCCCGAGAACGCGGCGGCATGGGAGGCAGTTCCCGACGAGGCTGCTGGGGGCCCGCACCGGAGCCTCCGGGCGTCAGCGCCGCACCTGCATGAGGCCGTACGCAGCCGCACGCCTCGGCGCGCTCTCGCTTCCGACGATGTGCCCGCTGATTGTGGTGGTGGGTGTACCAGGACTCGAACCTGGGACCCGCTGATTAAGAGTCAGCTGCTCTACCAACTGAGCTATACACCCGCCGCGCCGGGGCGCTGCGCGCCCGGCACTCAAGCAGTGGCAACCGGGCCCTCAGGGCCCCGACCCGTGCGCGCGGGCACCCCTGTAACATCGCCCCCGTGGCCTGTCCAGCCGATCCTCCCCGCGCAGGCGCGCACGCGCGGCGCACCCTCGCGTGCGTACACCATCCCGGCTCGCCGCCGCCGCCCGTCCGTGCGCCGCTTGGCAGGCGCCTGCCGTCGCCTCACGGCACGATGAGCAGGTGCTGGCGCTCGGTGAGCTGCTCGAGCACGGCCGCCGTGCCCTTGATGACGCAGTGCATGGGGCTCTCGGGCACCGCGAACTTGACGCCCAGCCGCTGAGCCAGCGCCGCATCGAGCCGGTCGAGCAGCGCTCCCCCGCCGGTCAGCGCGATGCCCCGCCGCACCACCTTCTCGGCGACCTCGGGCGGCAGGTCCTCGAGCGCGCGCTGGATGAACTCGGCGATCTCCTCCACCGGCCCCTGCAGCGCCTCGGCCATGTCGCGCGGGCCCAGCACCACCGCCTTGAAGCGGCCCTGGGTGAGGTCGCGCCCCTTTATGTGGATCTCCACCTGCCGGCCGTTGGGCTGGGCCAGGGCGGTGCCGGCCTCGATCTTGATGCGCTCGGCGTTGGCCTCACCGATCACCAGCCGGTGCTGGCGGCGCACGTAGCGCATGATGGCCTCGTCCATGGCGTTGCCCGCCACCCTGAGCGAGCGCGCCTGCACCACGCTGCCCTCCGACAGCACGGCGATGTCGGTGGTGCCGCCGCCGATGTCCACCACCATGAACGCCGAAGGGCCGTCGATGGGCAGGCCGGCGCCGAGGGAGGCGGCCACCGGCTCCTCGATCAGGTAGACCTTGCGCGCGCCGGCGGAGAGGGCGGTCTCGTAGACGGCGCGCCGCTCCACCGGCGTCGCCCCGGCCGGCACGCAGACGAGAATGCGCGGGCGGCGGAAGCCGAGCATGGTCTTGGCGCGGGAGATGAACTGGCGCAGCATCTCCTCGGTGGCGATGAAGTCGGCGATCACGCCGTCGCGCATGGGCCGCACCAGCTCCACGGGCTCGGGCGTGCGCCCGTGCATGGCCTTGGCCTTGAGGCCCACCGCCAGCATCACGCGCTGGCCGCCGCGCACCTGCACCGCCACCACCGAGGGCTCGTCGATGATGATGCCCCGCCCCACCACGTGCACCAGCGTGTTGGCGGTGCCGAGGTCGATGGCAATATCGTCCGAGAATGCGCGCGAGACACCGGTGAGCATGGCGGCCATTGCAATGGGCTGGGGTCCCGCGGGCCAGTCCCGGCCGGATCGTGCGACCGGGGGCACCCTGCGGACGGCCCGCCGCGAGATCGTCAACCTGCGGAAAAGATAGACGACTCGCGCCCTTCCGCCAACCGACGCACGCCCCGCGCGGGCCGGGCCCGCGGCGGGCATGGGGCTTGTGCACGGGCCGGATCGGCCCCAGCATCGGGCCCTCGCGCCACGATCAGCGGAGAGATGGCCCCATGCCCGCGCGCAAGCCCGCCTTCAGGACCTCGCCCACCAACCCGCGCATCGGCGAGATCCACACCGAGCCCGAGCGCGTCGCCGACATGCCCTACGCGCCGGCGATCCGGGTGGAGGCACCCGGCGACCTCCTGTTCATCTCCGGCGCCACCCCCTCGCCCCTCTACCACAAGCACCCGCACGAGTTGCACGAGCACAACCACCCCGTGCGGATCGAGGACCAGACCCGGCGGGCGATGGAGACGATCAGGACCATCCTGGAGCACCAGGGGCTGACCTGGACCGACGTTGTGAAGGTCACGAAGTATCTCACCGACATGCGGGATATGGACGGCATGGTGGCGGTGATGGCGGAGTATTTCGGAGCGTGGTCGCCGGCCAGCACCACGGTGTGCGTCAACCAGCTCTCCACGCCGGGAGCGCGGGTGGAGCTCGACATGATCGCCGTCTACCCGGGAGGAGCGGCAAGGAGGGAATAAGCCTGCACGACCCGCGGGAAATGGCTGCGCCCGCGGCCGCAGATCGCCCGCAATGCCCCGCCCCCTGCCGCCGCCCGAGCCAGCTTCGCATGTCCACCTTCCCGCATCTCTTCCGCCCCCTCGACCTCGGCTTTCTGCGGCTCGAGAACCGCATCGTCATGGGCTCCATGCACACGCGCCTGGAGACGCTCGACCGCGCCGGCGAGCGCATCGCCCGCTTCTATGTCGAGCGCGCCCGGGGCGGCGCGGGCCTCATCGTCACCGGCGGCTTCTCCCCCAACCTGGAAGGCCTCATGGAGCCCGGCGGGCCGATCCTCAACTCGTCCGACCAGCTGCCCGAGCACCGGGAGGTGACGCGGGCGGTGCACGCCGCGGGCGGCCGCATCGCCCTGCAGATCCTGCACGCGGGCCGCTATGCCAAGGTGCCCGAGGCGGTCGGGCCCTCGAGCCGGCCCTCGCCCATCAACAGCAACGCCCCGCGCCGCATGAGCGAAGCCGACATTGCGCGCACCATCGAGGACTACGCGCTGACGGCGGCGCTGGCGCGCGAGGCGGGCTACGACGGCGTCGAGATCATGGGCAGCGAGGGCTATCTCATCAACGAGTTCACGGCGCCGCGCACCAATGACCGCACCGACGACTGGGGCGGCAGCCTGGAGAACCGCCTGCGCCTGCCGGTGGAGATCATGCGCCGGGTGCGGGCTCGGGTGGGGCGCGACTTCCTGGTGGTGTTCCGCGTCTCCTCCATCGACCTCGTGGAAGGCGGCCTCACCGCCGAGGAGATCGCGGCCGAGGCGCGGGCGGTGGCCGAGGCCGGCGCCGACATCGTCAACCAGGGCATCGGCTGGCACGAGGCGCGCATCCCCACCATCGCCCAGAAGGTGCCGCGCGCCGCCTGGACCTTCGCCGCACGCCGCCTCAAGGAGGCGGTGAGCGTGCCCGTCATCGCCTCCAACCGCATCAACACGCCGCAGATGGCGGAGGCGATCCTGGCCGCCGGCGAGGCCGACCTGGTGTCGATGGCCCGGCCGATGCTGGCCGACCCCGAGTTCGCGGCCAAGGCGCGCGCCGGCCGCGCCGACGAGATCAACGTCTGCATCGCCTGCAATCAGGCCTGCCTCGATTTCATCTTCTCGCGCCGGGTGGCGACCTGCCTTGTCAACCCCAGGGCCGGGCGCGAGATCGAGTTCGACGTCCCGCCGCCCGCGCTGCGCAAGCGCATCGCCGTGGTGGGGGCGGGACCGGCAGGGCTCGCCTGCGCCGTCGCCGCCGCCGAGCGCGGGCACGCCGTCACCCTCTACGAGGCGCAGGACTGCATCGGCGGCCAGCTCAATCTCGCCCGCATCGTGCCCGGCAAGGAGGAGTTCGACGAGACGCTGCGCTACTACGAGGTGCGCATCGCCAGGCTCGGCGTCGATCTGCGCCTGCGCGCGCGGCCGTCCGCGGCGGAGCTGGCGGCGGGCGGCTTCGACGACATCGTCATCGCCACCGGCGTGACCCCGCGCCGGCCCGACATCGAGGGCATCGACCATCCCAAGTGCGCAACCTACGCCGAGATCCTCGACGGCTCGCGTCGCGCCGGCCGGCGGGTGGCCATCATCGGCGCCGGCGGCATCGGCTTCGACGTGGCCGAGTTCCTCACCTCCCCGCCCCGGGAGATGGCCGCCGATCCCGCCCGTTTCCTCGCCGAGTGGGGTATCGATGCCGCCATTGCCGCCCGCGGCGGCCTGCGCGAGGCGCACACCGAGGCGCCGGAGCGCCAGGTGGTGATGCTGCAGAGAAAGCCCGGGCGCATGGGCCGTGGGCTCGGCGTCAGCACGGGCTGGGTGCTGCGCCTGCTGCTCGCCAGGCGCAAGGTTGCCCAGATCTCGGGCGTCGCCTACCGCCGCATCGATGACGACGGCGTGCATATCACGGTCGAGGGCGAGGAGCGCCTGATCGCGGCCGACACGGTCGTCGTCTGCGCCGGCCAGGAGCCCCAGCGCGGCCTGCACGCCGAGCTCGCAGCACTGGGGTTGAAGGCGCACCTGATCGGCGGGGCCGAGCTTGCGGCCGAGCTCGACGCGCTGCGCGCCATCGACCAGGGTACCCGTCTGGCCATGGCCCTCTAGCGGGCCCGACCCGGAATTCCGCTTGCCATTTGCGGCGGAGTTTGGCTTAGTGGCGCCGACTTTCCGCGCGGCGCGGCCGGCTTGGCCCGCTTTCGCCCATCCGAGAAGGCCCCGTGAGCGATACCCGCTCCGCACTGGCATGGACGACGGCGGGAGCCCTGCGCTCCGCGCCGCTTGGCCTGCTCGGCCTGCTGCTCCTTACCGGCCCCTGAGCCCGCCCCACCCGGCAATCCGGGACGGCTGCTCAGGGGATGGAAACCAAGCCCACCGCACACTTCTCCGGGCCGGCTCGGCCGCGCCCGTCGTACACGAGGACCACCTCCCATGCCCAAAGTGCAGCCCGCGGCCGCCTCCGCGCAGCCCTCCGGCCAAGCCCCCGACCGGGCCTCGAACAGAGAGCGCGTGTTCATCTTCGACACCACGCTGCGCGACGGCGAGCAGTGCCCCGGCGCCACCATGACCTTCGAGGAGAAGCTCGAGGTGGCCGAGTTTCTCGACAACATGGGCGTCGACATCATCGAGGCGGGCTTTCCCATCGCCTCGGAGGGTGACTTCGCCGCCGTCTCCGAGATCGCCAAGCGCGCCAAGCGGGCGGTGATTGCCGGCCTGTGCCGGGCGGGCGAGCTCGACATCGACCGCGCCGGCGAGGCGGTCAAGCACGCCAGGCGCCCGCGCGTGCACACCTTCATCTCCACCTCCCCGGTGCATCGCAAGTACAAGCTGCAGAAGTCGGCCGAGGAGGTGCTGGAGATGGTGCACTTCCAGGTGACGCGGGCGCGCAACTGGGTCGACGACGTCGAATGGTCGGCCGAGGACGCCACCCGCACCGAGATCGACTATCTGTGCCGCTGCGTGGAAACCGCCATCAAGGCCGGCGCTCGCACCATCAACCTGCCCGACACCGTGGGCTACGCGACGCCCGAGGAATACTACCAGATGTTCCGCACCGTCATGGAGAAGGTGCCGGGCTCGGAGAAGGTGATCTTCTCGGTGCACTGCCACAACGATCTCGGCATGGCTGTGGCCAACTCGCTGGCCGGCATCCGCGCCGGCTGCCGGCAGGTGGAATGCACCATCAACGGCATCGGCGAGCGCGCCGGCAACGCCGCGCTCGAGGAGATCGTGATGGCGATCAAGACCCGCGCCGACGCGCTGCCCTACGAGGTCGGCGTCGACGCCAGGATGCTCAACCGCGCCTCCAGGCTGGTGGCCGCCGCCACCTCCTTCCCGGTGCAGTACAACAAGGCGATCGTCGGGCGCAACGCCTTCGCCCACGAGTCGGGCATCCACCAGGACGGCATGCTCAAGCACACCCAGACCTACGAGATCATGACGCCGGAGTCAGTCGGCGTGTCCAAGACCTCGCTGGTGATGGGCAAGCACTCGGGCCGCAACGCCTTCCGCACCAAGCTCAAGGAGCTGGGCTACGAGCTGGGCGAGAACGCGCTGGAGGACGCCTTCAACCGCTTCAAGGCGCTCGCCGACCGCAAGAAGCACATCTACGACGAGGACCTCGAGGCGCTGGTCGACGAGGAGATCGCCACCGCCCAGGACCGCATCAAGGTGGTGGCGCTCACCGTGATCGCCGGCACCATGGGGCCGCAGTCGGCGACGCTGACGCTCGACATGGGCGAGGGCAACCACCAGACCGTGCAGGCCACCGGCAACGGCCCGGTGGATGCCACCTTCAACGCCATCGTCAAGCTGGTGCCGCACAAGGCCAAGCTGGCGCTCTACCAGGTGCACGCGGTGACCGAAGGCACCGACGCGCAGGCCGAGGTGTCGGTGCGGCTCGAGGACCAGGCGGAAGGCGGCCGCACGGTGACCGCGCGCGCCGCCGATCCCGACACCCTGGTCGCTTCGGCCAAGGCCTACGTGTCCGCGCTCAACAAGCTTTTCGCCAAGCGCGGGCGCATCCACTCCCAGCAGAGCGCGTGAAGCGCCCGTTTCCCTCTCCCCGCAAGCGGGGAGAGGGAGGCGTCTGCCGCTGCCCCTCACCCCGCCGCGGACAGCCAACCCTTGCCGGGCAGGGCGCGCGTCTCCTACCATCGCTCCGGGCAATCCGAGGGGAGAGGAGGCCATGGTGCAGACGATCGGCGAGCTGCTGGCGTTCGCCGCCAGGCGCTACGGCGACAAGACGGCCCTCGTGGTCGACGGCCGCAGCTTCGGCTTCGGCCAGCTCGACGGCCTCGCCAACGCCTTCGCCAACGGCCTCCTTGCGGCGGGCGTCGCCCCCGGCGACCGCGTCACCCTCTATGGGCCCAACAGCTGGCAGTGGATGGTGGCCTACCACGGCATCGCCAAGACCGGCGCGGTGATCAATCCGGTCAACGTGATGCTGACGCCCGAGGAGGTGGAGTACATCGTCAAGGACTCGGGCGCGCGCACCATCGTCGCCTCGCTCGACAAGGCCGAGCCGCTCATGGAGATGCGCGCCCGCGCGGGCCTGGAGCACGTCGTGATCTGGGGCGGCAGGCCGCCCGCCGGCGCCGCCGCCTTCGAGGAATGGCTGGAGAAGGGCGCGCGCACCTTCGCCGTGCGCCCGCGTGGGCCCAAGGACGCCGGCGCCATCTGCTACACCTCGGGTACGACCGGCCATCCCAAAGGCGCCGTGCAGAGCCAGCGCGCCCTCGTCGCCTGCGCCAAGGGCACCGCGCTGCTGCAGTCGCGCACCGCCGCCGACGTGGTGGTGAGCCCGCTCCCCGCCCCGCACGTCTACGGCAGCGGCGTCTACAATGCCGGCATGCTGGTCGGAGCCACGCTGGTGCTGCTGCCCCGCTTCACCGAGGAGGGCGTGCTCGAGGCCATCCAGACCCACCGCGCCACGCTCTTCGACTGCGTTCCCACCGCCTACTACTACCTGCTCGCCCATCCCAAGTTCGGCAGCTACGACCTCTCCTCGCTCCAGCGCTGCACGGTCGGCGGGCAGACGCTGCCGGTGGCCAAGTCGCTCGAGTTCACCGAGCGCACGGGCGTGCCGGTGGAGGAGCTGTGGGGCATGACCGAGCTGTGCGGGCCCGCCACCGGCAATCCCCACTGGGGCGAGAACAAGCCCGGCACCATCGGCCTGCCCATCCCCGGCAACTTCTGCAAGATCGTGGACGTGGACGACCCCGACAAGGAGATGCCGCAGGGCGAGCGCGGCGAGCTGATGTTCAAGGGCCCGCTGGTGATGGACGGCTACGCCGGCAACGACAAGGCCACGCGCGAGACCATCCGCCCGGACGGCTGGATGCACACCGGCGACATCGCCACGGTCGATGCCGACGGCTACTACACCATCGTCGACCGCAAGAAGGACATGATCCTCACTGCCGGCTTCAACGTCTATCCCGCCGAGCTCGAGCGCGTGCTGTGCATGCACCCCTCGGTGGCCCTCGCCGCCGTGTGCGGGGTCGCCGACCAGGCCAAGGGCGAGCTGGCCAAGGCCTACGTCATGCTCAAGCCGGGCGCCTCGGCCTCGGGCAAGGAGCTGGTGGAGCACTGCCGCCGGCATCTTGCCGCCTACAAGGTGCCGCGCGCGGTGCAGTTCGTGGCCAACGTGCCGGTCACCGGGTCGGGCAAGATCATGCGCCGGCTGCTGAAGGACGTGGACGACGGCACCCGCCAGGTGGGCGAGCAGACCCACACGCGCCCGGCCTGAGCGATGGCGAGCCTTTCGAGCTTCGGCCTCGACGTCGGCATCTACGGCCCCACCGCCGACCCCGCCACCATCCTGGCGCTCGCCCGGCGCGCGGAGGAGACGGGCTTCGCCTCCATCTGGCTCGCCGACCACGTCGCCTTCCCGGTGTCGTTCAAGTCGAAGTATCCCTACAGCGCCACCGGCGGCTTCCCCACCCGCAACTCCGACCCGCTGATGGAGCCGGTGGCCACCATGGGCGTGCTGGTGGGCGCCACCCGGCGCGTGCGCATCGGCACGGCGGCGCTCATCATGCCCTACCGCAACCCCGTGCTGCTCGCGCGCATGCTGGTCACCCTTGACCACTTCTCGGGCGGGCGCATCGTCCTCGGCGCCGGCGTCGGCTGGCTCGAGGAGGAGTTCGTGGCGCTCGGCAGCCGCGACTTCAGGCGGCGGGGGCGGGCGACCGACGAGTACCTGGAGATCTTCAAGGCGCTCGCGGCCGGCGGCGAGGTCGGCTACCGCGGCCAGACCTACGCCTTCGAGCCGGTGTTCTCATCGCCCGGCTCCCTGCAGCGGCCGCATCCGCCGATCCTGATCGGCGGCCTCTCGGATGCCGCGCTGCGCCGCGTGGTGAGGCACGGCAACGGATGGCTGGCGGTCACCGCCGGCTTCGACATGCTGGCCGAGCGCATCGCCCTGCTCAGGCGCCTCGCCGCGGAAGCCGGCCGTCGCTTCGAGGACCTCGAGCTCGCCTACAAGATCTTCCTCGACGTCGGCATGCCCAAGCGCAGCGCCTTCGATGCGCGCGAGCCGGGCACCGGCTCACCCAGCGAAATCCGCGACGATCTCAGGCGTCTGCTCGACCTGGGCTTCACCACCATAATCGTGCGCAACCGCGGCAGCAGCGCTGCCGAGGTGATGGCGCAGATCGACCGGCTCGTCGGCGAGATCGTCCCGGCGGTGTGACGTTCCCACGCCGCCTGCCGCGAGGCGCGGGCGCCCTCAGTGGAAGTAGCGGCCCGAGTCGATCACCACGGTCTGCCCGGTCATGGTCTCGGTGCGGCACATGGCCACCACCATGTCGGCGCAGTCGTCCTTGTCCGCGGCCTTCTTGAGGAGCGAGCCCGCGGCTGCGCGCTCGATGTGCTCGGGCCGCAGGTTGGCGGTGGCCCGCGTGCCCTCGAGCAGGCCCGGCGCCACGCAGTTGACGAGCGTCTCCGGCGCCAGCGCCAGCGCCATGCAGCGCGTGAGGTGGATGAGCCCGGCCTTGGACACGGCATAGGCGATGGAGGAGCCGGTCGGGCCGAGCCCCGCCACCGACGCGATGTTGACGATGCGCCCGCGCCCCTGGGCCTTCATGACGGGCGCCGCCGCCTTGATCAGGCGCAGCGGCCCCGTCAGGTTGACCGCCATGATCCGCTCCCACAGCTCCAGGGTGAGACCCTCGAGGTCGGCGAAGGGAACCGACTTGTTGTAGGCGGCGTCGTTGACCAGGATGTCGAGCCGTCCGAAGCGGCCGCTCACATCGCCGATCAGCCGTTCGACGGCCACGCCCTCGGTGACATCGCAGGCGAACGCCGCCGCCTCGACCTGGTAGCGGGAGGCGAGCTCCCGCGCCACCTCCTCGGCCTGCTCCCGGCTCTGCGCGTACACCACCGCAATGCTGGCGCCTTCCCTGGCGAGCGCGTGGCAGATGCGCTGCCCGAGCCCCCCGTTGCCGCCGGTCACGACTGCGACCGTGCCCTCGAGATCCATCGACCCCCCCTGTCGTTCTAGCGATCGCCTCGCCCCCTCGCACGGCACTCTGCGGCCGGACATCGGATGGAGGCAAGCCCCTTGACGCTGCCCGCACACGGCGGGCGGGCGCGGCGCCTTGGCGTGCGGCCGGGCGCGGCCCGCTGCTCCTGGAGGTCGCGGGCGCCGCATTCGCCGCCGAACGCGCTCCGCGTTCTCTATCTGATGTCTGACATATGGGTCGAGCGTGCGCATCTGCACGGCGGATTCGTAAAGGTTTGTTAAGGCCGGCACCGTCTATCTGGGCCCCTCAACCGCTGAGTGCCCCCAATGCCATCGGAAAAAGGACAATCCGCCCTCGCCAGGATCCGGGAGGAGCTGGACAACCAGGCCGAGAATGCACCGCGCGAGAGCATCGAGCGCCACTACCAGAACCTCGAGCGGCTGGCCGACAGCCTGCGCACCCTCGGCCTGAACGACGAGCAGGTCGACTCCGGGGTGATGGAGGTGTTCCAGGAGTACCGAAGCCGGCTCGCCGAGTACCTGGCGACCGTTGCGCAAGGACGGGGGCGCGATTGAGATGACGAGCAAGGTGGAGTGCGCGGAAGGGTGCGCCCCCGACCAGGAGGACGAGCGGCTGCGGGCGCTCTACCGCTACGACGTTCTCGATACCCCGCCAGAGGAGTCGTTCGATCGCATCACGCGGCTGGCGAAGCTGGCGCTGCAGGCGCCCATGGCCATGATCTCCCTGGTCGACCGCAACAGGCAGTGGTTCAAGTCGCGCCAGGGAACGGACACCATCGAGACGCCGCGGAGCATATCCTTCTGCACGCATACCATAAGGAAGGACGAGCCGCTCGTCATCCCCGATGCCCGCGAGGACCCGAGGTTCCGCGACAGCCCGCTGGTCACGGGGGCGCCGCACGTGCGCGCCTACGTCGGCGTGCCGCTGCGCACGCCCGACGGCCACAACGTGGGGGCGCTGTGCGTCAACGACACGAAGCCGCGCCAGATCACCCAGGAGCAGATCAACGTCCTTCAGGACCTGGCGAGACTGGTTGTCGACGAGCTCGAGCTGCGGCTGCTCGCCTGCGTCGATTCCCTGACCGGTGCGCTCACCAAGCGCGCGTTCCTGAGCGACGCGACCCGGGAGTTCCAGCGCGCCAAGCGCCACTCGCGCGATCTCGGCCTGATCATGCTGGACATCGACCACTTCAAGAGGATCAACGACACCTACGGCCACCCGGCGGGCGACCACGTCCTCCGGCAGGTGGCCGACGTGTGCCGGGCGGCGCTGCGCAGCAGCGATGTCATCGGTCGTTTCGGCGGCGAGGAGTTCGCCATCGTCCTTCCGGAGACAAGCGTGGCTTGCAAGGACGTGGCCGAGGCGCTGCGCCAGCGGATCGCCGCCTCTGAGGTCGCTCATCAGGCGAAGTCCATTCGCGTATCGGCCAGCCTCGGCGCCACGACGCTCGCCGACACCGACCGCGAGCTGATGGACATGATCTCGCGAGCCGACGAGGCCCTCTACCGGGCCAAGTCGGCCGGCCGCAACCGCGTCGAATGCGCCTTCCCGGCGGCGATGATGCAGGGTAATGCCGCCTAGCGGCCGCGCGCAGCACCACCGGCCCGTCCTGACAGGGCCCACCCGGCCCGCAATCGACCCCGTCGGCATCGGCCGGCCGCCGGTGGCCGGCGCCCCATGCCGCCGCGACATGCCCGCTCCTCGACATTGCGGTTTGACGCTGGCCCCGGCCGCCATCACCATGCGACGCGGAACGGGACGGCGCGAGGGGAACCCATGGCCAAGACCAAGTTCGGCATCTTCAGCCTGAGCCAGGTGCCAGACCTCAGCAGGGTGGTGGAGAGCTTCGACGACGACCTCGGGTTCTTCGAGCTGGCCGAGCGGCTCGGCTACGACAAGGTGTGGATCGCCGAGCACCTCTTCTCCACCTACGGGCTCGTCACCTCCACCCAGGTGCTGGCCGCGGCCATCGCCGAGCGCACCCGCAGGATCCGCATCGGCACGGCGGTCGTCGCCATACCTTTCAACCATCCGCTGCGGACCGCCTCCGACTTCGCCCTGGTCGACGTGCTCTCCCACGGCCGCCTCGATTTCGGCGTGGGCCGCGCCTACCAGCCGCACGAGTTCGTCGGCCTCGGCGTGCCCATGGACAAGAGCCGCGAGATGCTGGCCGAGGGCCTCGACATCGTGCTCAAGGCGTGGACGCAGGAGAAGATCACCTACCAGGGCCGGTTCTGGACCATCCCCGAGCCGGTCGAGGTGCTGCCCAAGCCGGTGCAGACCCCGCACCCGCCGGTCTATCAGGCCACCATCAGCCCGGAGAGCTTCGAGCAGGCGGCGCGCTCGGGCGTCCACCTGCAGATGGCCTCGCCCTTCACCTACCGCACCTATCGCGAGCGCTGGCTCGACGAGCTGGAGAAGAGCTGCCGGCACTTCGAGGCGACCTGCCGCGAGCTGGGCCGCGATCCGGCCCGGGTCGAGCGCATGCTGCTTTTGCCGTTCTTCGTGCACGAGGACGCGGCCGCCGCGCGCGAGATCTTCCGCACGCACGTGGAGTGGTTCTATGCCAAGGTGACGGCCAACCAGCTCGCCGGCGCGCCGCAGTCGGGCGAGGTCAAGGGCTACGAGCTCACCATGCGCGAGGGCAAGCGCACGCGTGAGCTCGGCTATCTTTCCTTCGACAAGCTCCACCAGTATCGCGCCTGCATCGCCGACGACCCCGCCACCTGCGTGGAGAAGCTCAAGGACATGAAGCGCCGCTTCGGCATCACCGAGTTCGTCTTCTGGTTCAACATCGGCGGCATCGACAAGGCGCACGTTGAGCGTGCCATGCGGCTCGCCGCCGAGAAGGTGATGCCTCACGTCTGAGGCCGGGGAGGGAACGCCAATGCAGCTCGGCTACATCGGTCTCGGCAACATGGGCGCGGCACTGGCGCGCCGCCTGCTGCGCAAGGGCAAAATGCGCGTCTACGATCTGCGCCCGGAGGCCATGGAGCGGCTCGCCGGCCTGGGCGCCGTCGCCTGCCAGAGCCCCAAGGCGCTGGCGGCCGAGTGCGACATGGTGATGACCTGCCTGCCCACCTCCGGGGAGGTGCGGCAGGCGATCTTCGGCGAGGAGGGGCTCCTGTCGGGCCTGCGCAAGGGGGCCATCATCGCCGACATGACCACCGGCGACCCCAACGCCACGCGCCGGATGGCGCGCGACCTCGCCGGGTCGGGCATCACGCTGATCGACGCGCCGGTGAGCGGCGGCCCCCATGGCGCCGATGCCGGCACCATCGCCATCATGGTCGGGGCGCCGGCCGACATTTACGCGCGGGTCGAGCCCGTGTTCCAGACCATCAGCCCCAACGTGTTCCACTGCGGCGAGATCGGCACCGGCCACACCATGAAGCTGGTGAACAACATGGTGGCTGCGAGCGTGCGCATGGTGACATTCGAGGCGGTGACCATGGGCATCAAGGCCGGCCTGAGCCTGGAGACCTGCGCGCGCGTGCTGGCCAAGGGCTCGGGGCGCAGCTACACGACCGAGATCACGCTGCCGAAGTTCCTCCGGGGCGAGCTCAAGACCAATTTCAGCATCGGCCTGATGCACAAGGACGTGCGCCTCGCCACCGAGCTGGCGCAGACCTGCGCCTCGCCCATGCCGGTGTGCAACCTGGTGCGCGAGATCTTCCAGATCGCGCTCAACGAGCTCGGGCCCGACGCCGACGTCAACAGCCTGATCCGCCTGCACGAGCGCCAGTCGCAGGTGGAGTTCGCCCCCAAGGGCTAGCTAGCCGCGGGGCCCGGCACCTCCCTTCGGCAGGCGGGCCAGCAGGCACACCGGGATCGACAGCGCCGCCGCCACGATGTAGAGCACCCAGGCGTTGGTGTAGCCGATGAGGATCGACTGGCGCGCGATCTCGCCGGAGAGCTTGGCGAGCCCCGGCGCGGCCTCGATGCTCCAGGCGCCCATCGCCCACGGCATCTCCAGCACCCGGTTGTAGAGCGACACGTGCTCCACCATGCGCGCGTAGTTGGCGGCCTGTGAGCGCACGATCTCGGCCACGGCGACCGAGATGAACAGGCTCGAGCCGAAGTTGCGGAAGAGGTGGAACACCGACATGGCCTCGGCGCGGTACTCGGCCGGCAGGGTCCAGAAGGTGATCACGGTGAGCGGCACCCAGGAGATGCCGATCGAGGTGCCCTGCAGCATGTTGCACAGCAGCAGGCTGGCCATGTCGACGTTGAGGTCGAAGCTCAGCAGCCAGAAGCCGGTCGCCACCTGCAGCAGCACGCCGATCGACAGGCTCACGCGCGGATCGAGGCGAGCCATGGGCATGGCGGCGAAGAAGCCGATGGCCGAGCCGATGCCGCGCATGCCGACGATCTCGCCGATGGCCGACTCAGGGTAGCCCGCGTGCTGCTGCAGCAGCGGCGGCAGCAGCACGATGATGGCGAAGTTGAGCATGCCGAACAGCGTCACCAGGATCAGGCCCAGGGCGTAGTTGCGGTCGGTGAGCAGGGACAGGCGAACGAACGGCCGCTCGGAGGTGAGGCTGTGCACGCAGAAGGCGTAGAGCATGACCACGCCGATGAAGGTGGCGGCCACGATCTCGGCGCTGTCGAACCAGTCGAGCCGCTGGCCGCGCGAGAACACCAGCTGGCCGGCGGCGATGCCGGCCGACAGGCTGATGAAGCCCAGCCAGTCGAGCCGCGCCTCCCGCCTGGCCTCGCTGCGCGGCAGCGTCGCCCAGCTGCCGATCACCGAGGCCACCGCCACCGGCACCAGCATCCAAAATCCCCAGCGCCAGCCGAGCGTCTCGGCGATCTCGCCGGCGAACATCGGCCCCAGTGACGGCCCGATCATGTTCGACATGCCGAAGATCGACATCACGGCCGCGTGCTGGGAGCGGGGCGAGGTGTCGAGCAGGAGCGTCTGGCCGAGCGGCACCAGCGGAGCGCCGGCCGCACCCTGGACGATGCGCCACAACACCAGCTCCTCGAGCGTGTTGGATGCCCCGCACATGAAGGTGGAGGCGGCGAACAGCGCCGCCGCCCAGACCATGATCTGGCGCGCGCCGAAGCGGTCGGCGAGCCAGCCGGTGGCCGGCGTGGCGACGGCGGTGGCGACGATGTTGAAGGTCATCACCCAGGACACCTCGTCCTGGGTCGCCGACAGCGCGCCCTGGAGCTGCGGCAGCAGGGCCGAGGAGATCAGCACCGAGCCGGCATAGATCGTCGTCGACAGCACGATCGTGACGATGATCAGGACGCGCTGGGTGAGGGTCAGCCGGTAGACGGGCTCGTCGCTCATGCGGTGGTCTTGCAGCGCAGCATCCAGGCCTTGACATTCGTGGCCATGGTTATAGTAACCTAGGTTACTACGAGGCGGGCCCGGGGATCAATGACCCACGACGACGAGCATTACATCGGCTACTCGATCACCGACGTGGGGCGGCTCCTGCGCACGGTGTTCGAGCGGCGCGTGCGCGCCTTCGGCCTGACCCGGGCGCAGTGGGTGGTGATCGCGCGTGTCCACCGCCGGCCGGGCCTCAGCCAGTCCGAGATTGCCGACATCCTGGAGATCGAGAAGGCGCCGGCGGGGCGGCTGATCGAGCGCATGGAGGCCAAGGGCTGGCTCGAGCGGCGCGATGATGCCAACGACCGCCGCGTCAACCGCCTGCACCTGACGGCGAAGGCCGAGCGCCTGCACGCCGCCATCTGGCCGATCGCGGAGGCGACGGTCGACGCGGCGCTCGCCGACCTGTCGGCCGCCGAGCGCCGCGAGCTCACCCGCCTCATGACCAGGGTCAAGGCGAGGCTGCAGCGCCTGGCCGAGCATGACCCCGAGGCCGCCGGCTCCGGCGCGGCGGCCGACAGCGAGGAGGCGCACGCGCTGTGATGCCCACGCTCGACAGGCGGGCCCTGCGGCGGCTGCTGCTCGGCGGCGTGCCGGCCGCGGCGATCCTGGTGGCGCTGCTGTTCTGGCTGTGGGGCGGCCGCTACATCACCACCGAGAACGCCTACGTGAAGGCCGACATCGCCCAGATCTCCTCCGAGGTGGCCGGCCGCGTGCTCGAGGTCCACGTGCGCGACCACGCCGAGGTCAAGGCCGGCGACATCCTGCTCACCATCGACCCCGAGCCCTTCCGCGTGGCGTTCGCCAAGGCCGACGCCGAGCTCGACGCCATCCGTGCCCAGGTCCGCACCCTGATCGCCACCTGGCACGAAGCCAAGAGCGAGCTGCAGGAGGCGGAGAGCAAGGCCGCCTACTGGACCGCCCAGCTCGCCCGCCAGAGGACGCTGGCCGGCCGCGGCATCGTCGCCTCGAGCAAGCTCGAGGAGGTGGAGAGCAACGCCCAGGCCGCCGACGATCGGGTCGCCGTCATGCGCCGGAAGCTCGAGCGCGTGGCGGCCCAGCTCGGCGGCGACCCCGAGCGGCCCGTCGACGAGCATCCCATGGTGCGCGAGAAGCGGGCCGAGCGCGACCGCGCCCAGCTCGATCTCAACCGAACCGTCATCCGCGCGCCCCTCGGCGGCACCACCGTCAACGTGCGCCTGCAGAAGGGCGACCCGATCAAGGCCGCCGCCCCGCTGTTCGCGCTGGTCGCCGATCACCGGCCGTGGGTGGAGGCCAACTTCAAGGAGACCGAGCTCACCTACGTGCGCAAGGGGCTCTCGGCCACCGTCGTGCTCGACACCCATCCCGACTTCGTGTGGGAGGCCGAGGTGGAGAGCATCAGCCCGGCGACGGGCGCCGAGTTCGCCCTGCTGCCGCCCCAGAACGCCTCCGGCAACTGGGTCAAGGTGGTGCAGCGCCTGCCCGTTCGCCTGCGCCTGCTGCCCAAGCCGGGCGAGCCGGCGCTGCGCGCGGGCATGACGGCCACCGTCCGCGTCGATACCGGGCGCGAGCGGCGGCTGACCCAGATCTTCGGCGGCTGGACCGCCTCGGCCACGGGGCGCTAGCCGCCCCGGCGCGCTGGACACGGGATGAACCGCTTCGTCGTCCTGGCGCTCGGCTTTCTCGTGCTGTTCGTGGGCGGCGGGGTGCGCTTCGCCATCGGCCTCACGCTCAAGCCCATCACCGAGGAGTTCGCCATCGGTCGCGGCCTGCTGGGCCTCACGGTGGCCGTCTACCTGGTCGTCACTTCGGCCAGCATGTTCCTCTCCGGCCATCTCGCCGACCGGCTCAGCGCCCGCGGCGTCATGCTCGCGGGGCTCCTCGTCAGCGCCGCCGGCCTCGGCCTCATGGACCTCGTGTCGGCACCCTGGCAGGTGTTCGCGGCCTATGGGGTGATCTTCGCCGTCGGCAACGGCATCGCCTCCATCACGCTGGTGTCGCTCATGGTGAGCCGCGCCTTTCCCGAGCGCGCCGGGCTCGCCAACGGCATCGTCAGCGCCGGCATGAGCGCGGGCCAGCTCGTCATCATCGCCGGCTTCTCGCTGCTGCTCGCCAGGTCCGGCTGGCGCAGCGTCTTTCTGTGGGGCGCGCTCGCCCACGTCGTCCTCCTGCCGCTGGTGCTCGCGGCCATCCGCCCCGATGCGCGGCCGGCGCCGGCGGCGGGAGGCGCGCCGGCAGCAGCCAGCGCCGCCCCCAGCGTCGGCCTTGCCGCAGCGGCGACGACGCCCCGCTTCTGGCTGCTCGTCGCCGTCTACGCCCTGTGCGGGCTCGACGACTTCTTCGTCACCACCCACGTCGTGGCCCTGGCCCAGGACCGCGGGGTGGACGTGCTGCTCGCCGGCAACCTGCTCGCCTTCATGGGGCTCGCCGGCTTCGTCGGCGTGATCGCGGCCGGCGCCTGGAGCGACCGGTCGGGGCCGATGCTGCCCGCGCTCGCCTGCTTCCTGGCGCGCATTGCCGCCTTCGTGCTCGTTCTCCTCGACCAGTCCCCGGCTTCCATCGCCGTGTTCGCCCTGGTGTTCGGCTTCACCTTCCTCATGACCGCGCCGCTGCTCGTGATCTTCGCCCGCGATGCCTTCGGCACGGCGAGCCTCGGCGCCATCACCGGCCTCGTCGTCATGATCCACCACATGGCGGGCGGCCTCGGCGCGTGGGCCGGCGCGCTTCTGTTCGACGCGCGCGGCAGCTACGACTGGGCGTTCGCCGCCATGCTCGGCTCGTGCGTGCTGGCGAGCCTGCTCACGCTCGGGCTGGCGCGGCCGCGCCCGGCGTAGGCCCGCGGCCTACATGCGGCGGGGGATGTTGCGGGCGAGCGCGGCCATCAGCAAGGCCATCAACCCGCCGGCGGCGAACACGAAGGGCAGCGGCAGCAGCCACAGCACCAGGGCCAGCGCTCCCGGCACCACCAGCGAGCCGACGTGGCGGAAGGTCATGAACACCGCCGTCATCTCGGCGCGCTCATAAGGGTGCACGGCACGAAGGAACGGCACGTTGCCGACCCCGTCGATGATGGTGGCCGAGAAGGCGCCGAGGCAGATGAGCGCCATGCACAGGAGGGGAGCGCCCGCGGCCGCCGCCGCCGCCAGGCTTGCGAGCCCGGCGAGCCCATAGCCGATGCCGAGCAGGTTGCGCGTGCCGATGCGCTGGCCGAGCCGGCCCCACACGCGCACCAGCAGCATCGGCGCCAGGCCGAGCGACACCAGCGCCCCGCCCACCTCCGGCGCGTAGCCGGCGCTCGTCACGTAGATCGGCGTGTAGATGAAATACATCACCCACCAGCCGTTGCGGCCGAGCGCCAGCACCCAGGCCAGCACCAGGCGCGGCTGGGCGGCATAGCGGCGCACGTAGGCGAGCGGGCTCGGCGGCGGCGCCGTCTGCGCCTGGAGGCCGGGGTCGTCGGCCAGGCGCAGCATCCAGAAGAAGACGAGCATGGTGAGGGTGGCGAGCGCCGCCACCAGGTAGGTGAGGTTCTCCGCCACCTCCCGGTGCAGAAAGACGCCGAGCCACGGGCCGGCGGCGAAGGCGGTGCCGGCGAACAGCAGCCGGCGCGGCTCGAAGTGGTTGAGCCGCCGGCGCGGGATGTGGTCGAGCAGATAGAGGTTGATGACGTTCTCGAGCACGGCCATGCCGAGCATCTGCAGCCCGAGCCCGGCCACCAGCGTGGCCTCGGTGCCGAGCGCGAGCAGCAGCGCGCTCGCCATCTGCACGCCGGCCCCGACGGTGAGGACCCAGCGCCGCCGCAGCCGGTGCAGCACCAGCGGCACGGTCAGGCTGGCGGCGAGGCCCACCCAGGCGGCGAGGAAGTAGAGCACGCTCACGCGCTGGGCCGCGCCGAGGATGGCGTAGGCCTGGAGCGGAACCAGCGAGATGAGGATCGAGCGGGCCACCGCATCGCAGGTGAACAGCACCACGAACGCGCGGGCCCGGGCATCCTCCACGTTGGCGAGCAGGATGGGTAGGTGGATCCGCCGCATGGGTTTGAGCGCCGCCCCGCCCGATGAGTTCCGCCGCCTCCATCACACGGCGCCGCGCGCGGGTCCAGAGCGGCGCGCCCGGGTGCATTGCGGTCGAGCGTCGCGCGCATGGGACGCCCGCGGCCGGCCATGCCACAACAGCCGGCAGCAGCTCCGGCCAACCCAGGGAGGCCCCCATGCCCCATCTCGACGTGAGCCGCGCCGGCCGCGTCCTCGTCCTCACCCTCGATCGCCCGCAGGAGGGAAACCGCGTGAGCCGGCAGATGGCCGAGGAGGCGACGGCGGCGCTGGAGGCCGCGCGCAGGGACCCCGGGATCGGCGCCTGCGTGCTCACCGGCCGCGGCGAGGTATTTTGCCTCGGTGGCGACTACCAGGGCGCCGGCCCCACCAGCGCCGGGCGGCTCGAGTTCGCGCGCGCCTTCGCCGACATGGCCCTGGCGATGGCGCGCCTCGGCAAGCCCCTGGTGGCGGCCGTCAACGGCGACGCGCACGCCGGCGGCTTCTCCCTCGTCGCGGGCTGCGACCTCGCCGTCGCGGCGGAGGACGCCACGCTGGGCCTGCCCGAGGCCGCCAAGGGCCTCTTTCCCTTTCTGGCGCTCGCCATCGTCAGGGACGCGCTGCCCAAGAAGGTGCTGTTCGACATCGTCTACAGCGCGCGGCTGATGAGCGCTGCCGAGGCCCGCGCCTTGCACCTCCTGAACGAGACGGTGCCGCGGGTCCTGGTGCTCGAGCGCGCGCTCGAGTGGGCGAAGCGCGCCGCCGCCCACGATGCCGACATCCTGATGCTCGGCCGCGACCTCTATTACGCCATGCGGGGTCTATCCCCCGCCGAGGCGCTGGAGAAATCGCGCTTCGCGCTCGCCGCGGCGCTGGCGGCGCAGGACCAGGGCCGGCCGCGCTGAAGGCCCGCGCTCAGCCGCCGGCCGCGATGCCGGCCCGGTTCCATCCGCGCCCGCCCTCGCCGTAGACCTCGTGCCCGGTCTCAGTCACCGCCACGGTGTCCTCGAGCTTGATGAAGCCGCGCTTGGGGTGCTGCAGCGTGGTCTCCACCGAGATGACCATGCCGGCCTCGAGCGGCAGCTCGGCGTCGGGGTTGTCGTAGCCGAAGGCGCCGCCCGGGGCCAGGCGCGGCGCCTCGTGGCTGACGAGGCCCATGCCGTGCGCGAGGAAGTGCATGTGGTTGTGGTTCTTGGACTTGCGCACCAGCGGCTCGGCGGTGCCGTAGATCACCGAACCCATGGCACCCGCCTTGATCACCTTCATGGCCGCCCGCTGGATCATCTCGATCTCGCCCAGCAGGTCCTCGAGCTCCGCGTCCGGCTCGCCCAGGATCGCCATGCGGCAGAGGTCGCCGATGTAGCCGTGGTAGTTGGCGCCTGAATCGAGGGACATGATGTCCCCCTTGTGCAGCGTGTAGTCGCTGGGGGCGCGGTTGAGGCTTGTCCCCGTGGTGAGCAGGCAGTACTCGAACAGCAGCCCGCGGTTGACCTCCTCGCGCCGCAGGGTGTCGAAGAGCTCGCGCTTGCTCATGCCGGGGCCGGCCTTGGCCATGGTGGCCTGCATGGACTCGACCACCAGCTCGGAAGCCTTGCGCAGCAGGGCGAGCTCCTCGGGCCGCTTCCTGGCCCGCAGGCGCTCCAGGGTGTAGAGCGCGTCCTTGACCTCGGCGTCGGGCAGGCCGGCGCGCAGGGCGGCCATGGCATCGGCCGGCAGGAAGGGCATCTCGACGCCGACGCGGCGGGCCCTGATGCCCGCCTTGCGCACATGCTCGAGCGCGCGCTCCATGGCGTCGACCGAGCCGCAGCAGGTGGTGTGGCTCTCGGGCGTCCACAGCGGCGCCACCTCCTTCTGGTGGGTTTCCAGCCGGTGGCCGATGAAGGCCGCCTTGTCGGGCGCGCCCTTGGGATAGACCACGATCGGCAGGTATCGGCTCACCCCCATGGCGTCCATGTAGTCGAAGAAGATCGAGCGGTGGCCGCCGAGCAGGTACTGGACGTTGTGCTTGGAGCTGGCGAGCAGGAGGTCGAGGCCGGCCGCTTCCATCAGCCGGTCGAGCTGCCTCGTATCGAACGGGATCGCTGGCTTGGGGGCATCGAGCATGAGCTGGCTCCTTGGGCAGGCAAGGGCGGCAGCCTAGCCCGTCATCCGGCTCCCGCCTAGGTCGTGGAGTCATAAAGCTTGGTCCATAGGCGTGTCGAGGCGAGAAGGGCTGGCGCAAGACAGTTGCGGGCGAGCTTCTCGAAGCGCGTGGCGATGCGGCGGAAGTGCTTGAGCTTGTTGAAGCGTTGCTCGATGAGGTTGCGTTGGCGGTAGAGCCTGGCGTTGACGGACCGCTGTACCTTTCCGGTGCGCACGGTGGGGATGTGAGCTCTGGCTCCGCGTCCCTCGATCAGCTCCACGATGGCCGGGAATCGTAGCCACGGTCGGCGACGACGTCGCGGCCAAGGCGCAGGTGATCAACCAGGTCGGGCGCGGCGGCCTTGTCGGACGCCTGGCCGGGCGCGAGCACCACGCGCACAGGCAGTCCCCGTCGGCCGACCACGGCATTGATCTTGGTGCTCAGTCCGCCGCGAGTACGGCCGATGGCGTGATCCGGACCCCCTTTTTACCGCCGGCGGCGTGCTGATGAGCCCTCACGATCGAGCTGTCGATGAACTGCAGAGAGTCGGGCGAGCGCGCCGCCAGCGCCCCGAAGATGCGCAAGCCTTATCAGTAGAGCACCTATAGGCGCGCGAGCGGGGTGCGGCCGGCTACTTGCTGCCGCCGGAGAGCTTCTCGAGCCTGGACTGGATGGCGGCGAGCTGCGCCCTGAGCTCGGCGATCTCCTCGGTCCGGCCGCTGCCGGCGGCGGCCCCGGGCGCCGTCCCGGCGGCGCCGGGCTTGGCCTCCTCGCCGGCCTTCGGCGCCGCCCCCTTGCCGTGGCCGAAGGGCGAGAACATGCTCATCGCCTGCTCGAACATGGCGAGGTTCTTGCGCGCCTGCTCCTGGTAGGCCTCGAACGCGCCCGCGGGCGTGAAGGCGCCGGCGAACTGCTTGCGGAAGCGCTCCTGCTCCTTGGCCAGCATCTCCAGGCTGATCTGCAGATAGCTCGGCACGAAGCGCTCGATGCCGGCGCCGTAGAAGCGGATGAGCTGGCGCAGGAACGGGATGGGCAGCAGCGTCTCGCTGCCCATGCGGCTCTCCTGGTCGACGATGATCTGGGTCAGCACCGAGTGGGTGAGGTCGTCGCCGGTCTTGGCGTCGAACACCACGAAATCGCGCTCCGACTTGACCATCGCCGCCAGGTCGTCGAGCGTCACGTAGGTGCTGGTCTCAGTATTGTACAGGCGACGGTTGGCGTATTTCTTGATGACAACCGGCTCTTTTTTGTCGGCGGGGGGGTCCGATTTGTTGAGCATGAGCTTGAGCTCGATCTCGCGTCCAGGTGGTCATTTCGTGTGCACACGCTAGCACGCTCGCACCCGCGAAGACCAGCCGTTTGATTCTGCTTGCTCCTGCAACGGTGCGTGCCGTGAGCATGGCAATCATGCGCCGGCAACGTTTGAAAACCGGCCTAGAAACCCCAGGTTCACGTTGCAGGTGCGAATGCGGCTTTGCTATCGTATCGCAAAGCAGCGAGCAGTCCTCCCCGGCGAGCGTGCGCGACTTCGTGCGGTGCCCACGACCGCCCGGCAACCCCAGCGGAGCCCAGGATGAGCAAGGACCAGGCCACCATCGTCATCGCCAGCGCCGCCCGCACGCCCGTGGGCTCCTTCAACGGCTCGCTCGCCAGCCTGCCCGCCCACGACCTGGGCAAGGTGGCAATCAAGGCGGCGCTCGAGCGCGCCGGGGTGGAGCCGGGCGAGGTGTCGGAGGTCATCATGGGCCAGATCCTGGCCGCCGGCGCCGGCCAGAACCCGGCGCGGCAGGCCTCGATCGGGGCCGGCATCCCGGTCGACGCGCCGGCCTGGGGCGTCAATCAGCTGTGCGGCTCGGGCCTGCGCGCGGTGGCGCTCGGCGCCCAGCAGATCGAGCTCGGCTCCTCCCGCATCGTGGTCGCCGGCGGCCAGGAGAGCATGAGCCAGGCCCCCCACTGCGCCCACATGCGCGAGGGCACCAAGATGGGCGACGTCAAGTTCATCGACACCATGATCAAGGACGGCCTGTGGGACGCCTTCAACGGCTACCACATGGGCAACACGGCCGAGAACGTGGCGCGCCAGTGGCAGATCACGCGCGAGGAGCAGGACCGCTTCGCCGTGGCCTCCCAGAACAAGGCCGAGGCCGCGCGCAAGGCCGGCAAGTTCAAGGACGAGATCGCCCCGGTCACGGTCAAGACGCGCAAGGGCGAGGTGGTGGTAGCCGAGGACGAGTACATCAAGGACGGGGTCACCTACGACGCCGTGGCCAAGCTCAGGCCGGCCTTCGACAAGGAGGGCACCGTCACCGCCGGCAACGCCAGCGGCATCAACGACGGCGCCGCCGCGGTGGTGCTGATGACGCTGGAGGAGGCGCGCCGGCGCGGCATCACCCCGCTCGCGCGCATCATCTCCTGGGCGCACGCCGGCGTCGATCCCTCGATCATGGGCACGGGGCCGATCCCCGCCTCCAAGAAGGCGCTGGAGAAGGCCGGCTGGACCGTCCGGGACCTCGACCTCATCGAGGCCAACGAGGCCTTCGCCGCCCAGGCCTGCGCCGTCAACAAGGGGCTCGGCTGGGACACCGAGAAGGTCAACGTCAACGGCGGCGCCATCGCCATCGGCCATCCCATCGGCGCCTCCGGCGCCCGCGTGCTCAACACGCTGCTTTTCGAGATGCGCCGGCGCAACGCCCGCAAGGGCCTCGCCACCCTGTGCATCGGCGGCGGCATGGGCGTAGCCATGTGCGTCGAGCGCGACTGACAAAACCCGGACTTTACGATTTAAGGTGATCCTCGGCCGAGAGGGCTCGGCCGGGGTTTGTCTTTTTCGGACGTGGCAGGGAACGCCAAGGAGCGCACATGTCTCGCGTTGCAGTGGTCACTGGTGGCACCCGGGGCATCGGACAGGCGATATCGGTGGCGCTCAAGCGCAAGGGCTGCCGGGTGGCGGCCAACTACGGCGGCAACGACGCCGCCGCCCGCCGCTTCCAGGCCGAGACCGGCATTCCCATCTACAAGTTCGACGTGGGCGATTTCGCCGCCTGCCAGGACGGCGTGGCGCGCATTGCCCGCGACCTCGGCCCCATCGACATCCTGGTCAACAACGCCGGCATCACCCGCGACGTGATGCTGCATCGCATGAAGAAGGAGGACTGGGACGCGGTCATCCGCACCAACCTCGACTCCGTCTTCAACATGACCCGCCTCGTGATCGAGGGCATGCGCGCGCGCGGCTTCGGGCGCATCGTCAACGTCTCCTCCATCAACGGCCGCAAGGGGCAGATGGGCCAGGCCAACTACTCGGCCGCCAAGGCGGCGCTGCTCGGCTTCACCAAGGCGGTGGCGCAGGAGGGGGCGGCGCGCGGCATCACCTGCAACGCCGTCGCGCCGGGCTACGTCGCCACCGAGATGGTGCAGGCAGTGCCCAAGGAGGTGCTCGACACCAAGATTTTGCCCTTCATCCCGGTGGGGCGGCTCGGCACCGCCGAGGAGGTCGCCCGCTGCGTCACCTTCCTGGCCGCCGACGACGCCGGCTTCATCACCGGCGCCTGCCTCGACGCCAACGGCGGCCAGTACATGGCCTGAGGGCGGTCTTCTGCTCCGCCTCCTCCGTGCCGGCTCCTCGCCTGCGCCAGGCGCCTTCCACGGCGGCCGGCCGGGCTGCCCCTTGCGCCGGCGGGCGCATGCGTAGTCAATGGCGGGCGAGGGCGCGGGCCCGCCCCGATGCGCGCCCGCCGACACCGGGAGGTCCCGTCATGCGCATCATCGACCGCGAGCGTCAGGCAAGCGAGCTGTGGCGGCCGGGGGTGCGCACGCGCATGCACGTGTCGGCGCTGACGGGCTCGGCGCAGCTGTGCGTGTTCGAGCAGTGGTGCGATCCGGGCCGCGGCGCGCCCACGCATCTGCACGCGGTGGAGGAGGTGTTGAGCGTGCTGGAAGGCGAGGCGGAGATGTGGATCGGGGAGGAGCAGGGCAGGCTCACCGCCGGCCAGTCGCTACTCGTCCCCGCCGGCCGCAAGCACGGCTTCCGCAACTGCGGCGAGGGCATCCTGCACGTGCAGGCGACGCTGGCGGCGCCCATCTTCGAGGCCTCCTTCGACGATACGAGCGAGCTCTCGCGCCGCTGGGTGCCGTAGCCCGCCGGGTCCCCGAGGGTTTGGCCGGCAACTACCGGGCAGGATCCCGGACGGCCTCGGCGCGCCCTGCGCGCTCGCCTCGGTTTGCGGGACGGCGCAAGCGCCGATTGCCTCGCGGGCCGGAACCCCGAGGGTTTGCTGGGAGATGGAGGTGCGGGGCGTCTAGCCGCCGGACCGTATTTGTAAGGCCTGAGAGTCGGCTCTCACGCCCCGCGCCCGCGCGTGGAACCCGCTTGACCGATCCGATCACCATGGGCCCAGGCCCGCGGGCACGACATCCCGCAGCGCCATTGCGCAGGCCCTCGGCCGCCTCTGGAGTTGGCCCCTGCAGCGGGCCGCCTCGCGGTACCGAGGTGCACGCATCATAGCACACCCTGGGACCTGTGGGATTACTCCGGTTACGGTTAATTTCCATTCCAGCCGGAGTTTCGCTCGCCGCTGTCCTACGTGCGGGGGCCGGCCGCCGGCACCGCCCGGCCCGAGATCTCATCGCCCGCATCCGCCGGCAGACGCAGCATCAGCAGCGCCGAGGCCATCGACATCAGCCCCACCACCACGAACGCGGCGGCGAAGTCGGCGGTCTGCGGCACGCTGTGGCCGCGCACGGCCTCCGACAGCTCCACGGCCATGGCACCCACCGCCACGCCGAGGCTCACCGACACCTGCTGGGCGACGCTGGCCATGGCGGTGGCCGAGCCGACGAGGCGCGGCTCGACCTCGGCGTAGGTGATGGCCGACAGGCTGGTGAACTGCAGGGAGCGCAGGAAGCCGCCGGCCAGCAGCACCAGCGTGATGACGAGATGCGGCGTGGCCGGCGTGAACAGCGCGCTCGCCAGCAGCACGCCGGAGGCGAGCACGCCGTTGACGATCAGCAGCCGGCGGAAGCCGAAGCGGCGCAGGATGGCGCGCGCCAGCGGCTTCACCGCCAGCGCGCCGAAGGCCCCGGCGAAGGTGATGAGGCCGGAGCTCAGCGCGTCGAGGCCGAAGGCGAGCTGCAGCATGAGCGGCAGCAGGAAGGCGCTGGCGCCCACCCCGAAGCGGAAGAAGAGCCCGCCGGCGATGCCCGCCTCGAAGGTCTTGAGGCGCAGCAGCCGCAGCTCGAGCAGCGGACGCGGCACGGCGAAGGCGTGGCGGGCGTAGAGGGCGAGGGCCGCCGCCCCGCCCAGCATGCACGCCGCCACCACCTCGGGCGGGGCGATGCGCCGGCCCACCATCGCCGTGCCCAGGATCAGCCCGCCGAGGCCGGTCGCCAGCAAGAGGAAGCCTTTGGCGTCGAGGGGCGCCGTCTCCTCCCGGATCTCGGGGATGAACAGGGTGGCGAGCACGATGCCGAGGACGCCGATCGGGATGTTGACGAGGAAGATCCAGCGCCAGTCGGCGTAGGTGACGATGAGCCCGCCGAGCGGGGGGCCCAGCATCGGCCCGATCAGCGCCGGCATGGCGATGAAGGAGAGCGCCTGCACCAGCCCGGACTTGGGCACGGCGCGGATCACCACCATGCGCCCGACCGGCACCATCATGGCCCCGCCCAGACCCTGCACCGCCCGCCACAGCACGAACTCGCCCAGGCTGCTCGAGAACGCGCAGCCGATGGAGGCGGCCATGAACACGGCGAGCGCCAGGCGGAAGGTGGTGCAGGCGCCGACCCGGTCGGCCACCCAGCCGCTCACCGGGATGAAGATGGCGAGGCTCACGAGGTAGGAGGTGACGGCGAGCTTGAGCGAGATCGGGTCGAGCCCCAGGTCGCGGGCGATGGTGGGCAGCGCGGTGGCGAGGATGGTGTTGTCCGTGTTCTCCATGAACAGCGCGGTCGCCACCACCAGCGGGACGATCGGCGCCGCCATGGCTCATGCCCCGCCCGCCGGCGCCTGCGCGCCCAGCATCTGCCGGCGCCGCGCCCAGCGCCGGGCCACCTCGGCCGCGATCGTCTCCGCCGAGTTGAGCGGCTCATAGCGCCACGTCTCGAGCCGCTCGAAGCGCTCCGGCATCGGCCGCGTCGCCCCGTGCCGGCGCAGCGCCTCGTGGAAGCGGGCGAACTTGGGCGAGCCGCCCTCGGGCTCGAACACCCACACCGGGCGGCCGGTGGCGCACGGCTCGCCCGTCATGTTGACCGAGTCGGCGGGGGCGATGAAGGCGTCGGCATGGGCGAGGAAGGCCGGATAGGGATTGTCGCCCGTCCCGTCCCAGACGATGCGCGCGGCCCCCAGGGTAGCCTCGCGCACGAACTGGGCGATGGGCTCCGGCGTGCGCCGCGACGGCGTGATCATGAGGCCCGCGCCGAGCCGGGCGAGCGACTGCAGCGCGCTCCCCAGCCGGCGCAGCGCGGCCGGCGTGTAGCGATAGTCGCCGTTGGGCCCGCCGAGGAGCACGGCCACGCGCGGGGCGGGGAGCGCGGCGATGTCGGGCGGCATGGTGCGGCGCAGCTCGGCCAGGCGGCGCTCGGTGAAGCTGTGCGGCGCCGTCAGCGTGGTCACCACGTTGGGCCCGCGCCGGCGGTCGTGCTCGGGCACCCAGAACAGGTCGGCGGCCCTGGCCCCGACCTTGGGGTCCTGCAGGATGATGGTGTAGGTGGCGAGGCCGGCGGCGCGCTTGAGCCTGCGAATGTAGGGGGTCGTCAGCCGTCCGATGGAGATGGCGAACTCCGGCCACGGCGGGCTGAACCGGCTGCCGGGCGCACCGAACCGCTCGGCGGGGCTCACCGGCCCCCACGGCGAAAGCGCCCGCCACAGCCCGGTCGGGGCGACCGGCTTGACCTCGTAGGCGAGCCGCAGCGCATCGAACACGCCGCGCGTCTGCACGTCGTTGCCGGCCTTGCCGTCGGAGATGATCCAGCCGCGCCGCCCGGCGACCGCCGCCAGCGGATCCGCCCTCGATTGCGCCGCCTCCACGGGGCCTTCCATTCCTGTCGCCTGCACGAAAGAAAATTGCGCTAGACTTCGATCGCACACCGGACTCGGAAAGAGGAGTCTTAGCCTCATGCGCGCGCGCCTCGATGCTACCGATTGGCGCATCCTCAAGGAGCTGCAGGCCAACGGCCGCATCACCAACGTGGAGCTGGCCCGCAAGGTGGGGATCTCGCCGCCGCCGTGCCTGCGGCGGGTGCGTGCGCTGGAGCAGGCCGGCATGATCGCCGGCTACTTCGCGCTGCTCGACGAGAAGAGCCTGGGCTTCGAGGTGATCGCCTTCGCCATGGTCGGCCTGCACAGCCAGGCCGAGGCCGACCTGCGCGCCTTCGAGAACCGCGTGCTGGCATGGCCGCTCGTGCGCGAATGCTACATGCTCTCGGGCGAGACCGACTTCCTGCTCAAGTGCGTGGCGCCCGACCTCACCGCCTTCCAGGATTTCGTCATCGCCGAGCTCACCGCCGCCCCCAACGTGGCCAGCGTCAAGACGACCTTGGTGATCCGCAACGTGAAATTCGAGCCGGGCGTGCCGGTGACGGTATTGCAGGGCCGCCGCAGCCGCTGACGGCGCCCCTCGATGCGGCGATCGGTCCGCCCGCGCGACCCGCCGCCGCCCGCTTTTGCGGGAATAACGCGCACCCTACCACGTTGTCGATGGGACCCGCGGGGAGGCAGGCGCGTGACGGACGAGTTCCGCACCTGGATGGTCGAGCTGTTGCCGCGATTGAGACGTTTTGCGGTGGCCCTCACCGGGGACTTGGACCAAGCCGACGACCTCGTCCAGGAGACCTGCGCGCGTGCTCTGTCGCGAGTGGAGCAATGGCAACCCGGCACGCGGCTCGACAGCTGGATGTATCGCATAGCCCAGAACCTGTGGCTCGACCGGGCCCGCGCCAAGAAGGTGCGCGGCGAGCAGGTGGACGTGGAGGCCGCCGAGGCGGTGGCCGGCCCCGACGGCCGCGACGTGGTGGAGAGCCGTCTCACCCTCGACGCGGTGAACACGGCCATGGCCCACCTTCCCGACGATCAGCGTGTACTGATCGCTCTCGTGTGCATCGACGGCCTGTCCTACAAGGAGGCCGCCGACATCACGCAGACGCCGATCGGCACGGTGATGAGCCGGCTCGCCAGGGCGCGTCGGGAGTTGCACGAGCTGCTCGAGGGCCCGCTCCCGGGCAGGACCGATCCGCGCCCGCCAGCGTCGCGTTCGGGTGGTAGCACATGACCTTGGAAGAGTTCATGCCAGTGGTTTCGAAGGCAGGCATCACCATGGAAGAGCTGATGGCCTACGCCGACGGTGCGCTGCCGCCCGACCGGCGGCTGGCCGTCCGCGCCGCGCTCGTGGAGAACCCCGAGCTGATGGAGCTGCTCGAGAGCTTTCTCATCACCAGGGGCGGCGTGCCGCGCACCTTCGAGGGGCTGCTGGCGGCCCCGGTCCCCAAGCGGGTTCTGGACGTCGTGCACAGTGCGCCGGTGGGGCGCCCGCCGGTGCGAGGCTCGCGGCTGCGCGATCTCGTGCGCCGGCCCATGCTGGGCCGGGTCGGCATGCCGGTGCTGGCCGCCGGCCTCGGTGCGCTGGTGGCCGGCGCCTGGCTGCTCGGCTCCGCGCCCGCCAGCATCGGCGTCATCGACCAGCGCGGGCTCGCGCCCGCCGCGGCCGTGCAGCAGGCGCTGGAGGGAACGCGCAGCGGCGACAGCGTGCGCATCGCGCGCGACCTGTCGATCCGGCCCAAGCTCACCTTCCGCAGCAAGGCCGGCACCTGGTGCAGGCAGTACGACCTGCTGTGGGACCAGGGGCTGGAGGCTGCCAATCTCGCCTGCCGCGGCAGCGACGGGGTGTGGCGGGTGCTGATCGGCACCGGCGCCGTCCCCTCCCGGAAGGCGGTGCCGGCGGGCCCGGACGAGCTCGAGCCCGCGCGGCTCATCGAGGATGCGCGGCGCGGCCTCATCGACGGCACGTCGCTGCGGCTCGCCGAGGAGGAGCAGCGCATCCGGGAGCGCTGGGCGACGCGCTCGCCCTAGAGGCGCCCCCGCCCCCCGTTTCGTGAGGTCCAACCGTAGGAGCGTCGTCACGAGGCAACCAGTTCCCAGCGTTCGCGATCGGCTCCCCCCGGCATGCGATCCGGCGGCCCGAGCCGCACCATCGCCAGCGCATTCGACCGGGCTTCGCGGCTGACACACCCCGCACCTCGGCAGCGAGGCCCGGCTCGAAGGCGGACCAGGACGGCACACGCCCTTTCCGTGCCGCCCTGGGCCCGCTCCTAAGGCCCGCTTCTCAGCCTTCCGGCTCCCCGCTGCCGGATGGCGCGAAGCGGGCCGCTTTTTCGCCGCTTTTGCCCTGTGCCCGCTGCCCGGCAGGGCGCCGAGCTTCATGCCGGGTGGCCGGTGTGCTATGATCGGTGCCATGAGCAAGAGCAGGGACCCCGCCGGCAAGGCCGCCCGCAAGTCGACCCGCCCCGCCAAGCGCGAGGGCGGAGAGGGGCGGTTCATGGGCGTGCGCATCGCCGATCCGCCGGTGAAGCCGCGCGGCACCACGGTGCGCGAGATCCGGCGGGCGGTCGCCACTGTGATGGCCGGCCAGAAGCGGGCGTGAAGCGCCACCGCCTCAACGTCTTCGTCAACGCGCCGTTCGACGACGACTACGCCCCCCTTTTCGATGCGCTGGTCTTCACCGTCAGCGCCTGCGGCTACCGCGCCCGCTGCGCGCTCGAGGAGAACGACAGCGGCGACATCCGGCTCGACAAGCTGGTCGAGCTGATCCGCGCCAGCCCGCGCTCGATCCACGACCTCTCCCGCGTCGAGCTCGGCCGCAACGACCTGCCGCGCTTCAACATGCCCTTCGAGCTCGGCATGGCGCTGGGCGCCAAGCGCTTCGGCGGGCCCGCCCACAAAGCCGACCGCATCAAGATCATGGTGGCAGAGCCCTACCGGCTGCCCGCCTATCTCTCCGACCTCGGCGGCAACGACCCCGACGCCCATCACGGCGACCCGGCCGCCCTCATCCGCATCGTGCGCAACTTCCTCGACGTGTCGCCGGCGGGCGGCCCGCTGCCCGGCCCCGGCAGGCTCGCCGACGCCTTTCAGTCGTTCGCCGACCGGCTGCCGGCGCTGGCGCGCGAGATCGACCACCGCCCCGAGGAGGTGGGCGGACTCAAGAACTACCGCACCTTCCTGTGGTGCGTGACCGAGTTCCTGAAGCGGGCGGCGTGACCGGCGCCGGCCGAGCCGGCGGCGCTACGCGGCCGGCCGCGTCGCCTCGAAGGCCGGCACCGCCGCGGCGAAGCGCTCGAGCCAGGCCACGAGCTTGGGGTGCCCGGCGCGCCACTTGCCCTCGTGGCGGAAGTCGAGATAGCCCAGCGCGCAGGCGATCGACAGGTGGCCGTAATCGGGGCTCGCGCCCCAGGCGGGCGGGCTCTTCTCCAGCTGGTCCACGGCGCGGTCGATCTTGCCCTGCTGGCGCGCCTGCCAGGGCGTGTGCCACTTCTCCTCGGGGCGGAAGCGCTTCTCGTAGACGAGGAGCAGCGCGGCATCGAGGATGCCGTCGGCCATGGCCCCCAGCGTGAGCGTGCGGTAGCGCTCCATGCCGCTGCGCGGGAACAGCACCGGGGCGGGCGCCAGGCTGTCGAGGTACTCGCATACCACGTGGCTGTCGTAGAGGGCAGTGCCGTCCTCCAGCACCAGGCAGGGGATCTTGCCCAGCGGGTTGGCGGCGTTGAGCGTGGCGTTGTCGCCGGGATTGGTGTCGGTGGTGACCATCTCGAGCTTGTCCGCGAGGCCCTTCATGGCGGCGGTGATGCGCACCTTGCGCACGTAGGGCGAGAGCGGGCTGGAGAGGAGCTTCATCATGGCCGGCATGCCTCCGACAACGGGCGTTGCGACTGGGGAAGGGCAGCCCGGCATGGTGCCGCCCGGGCCCGCCGCCGGCAACAACAAAAAGCCCGCCTCTGGCGCGCGTTGGCTGCGCGGAA
>Ga0209172_10000981_pt1 | contig 68627 bp, 57 predicted proteins | sample LarsenN4metaG_FD_184113 | JGI IMG/M metagenome (GOLD analysis project Ga0209172, IMG submission 184113) | Hot spring sediment bacterial and archeal communities from British Columbia, Canada, to study Microbial Dark Matter (Phase II) - Larsen... ...
GGCCAAAAGCATAATCCAGAAGAAGTTGGTGTACCCCTCCACCCGTTCCCCGAGGTTAAAGACCAGTCCGTGACCGTCCAGAAAGTTCCGGATGTAACGGAAGGAGATGAAAGCGTCATCCTGAACAAGGTTGAAAGTAAAAAATTGATAAAGGAGCAGGCCGGATGCCAAGGCCAGTCCAAGCCAGGCCTTTTTGGGCATTATCGGGTAATGGAAAGAATCTTGTAGCGCAAAACGCCAGCGGGGACTTTTACCTCAACCATATCCCCTTCTTTTTTCCCAAGCAGGGCGGCGCCAATAGGGGATTTTATGGAGAGTTTGCCGTTGTCAAAGTCCGCTTCCTCCGCGTTGACCAAGGTGTGCTCCTCTTCCTCCTTGGTTTTCAAGTCCAAAAGCCGGACGCGGGATAGTAGCCGGGCCTCTCCGTGCGGAAGATTGTTGCCGTCGATAATCCGCGCCCGGGAAAGCTGGTATTCCAGTTCGGCGATTCGGCGTTCCAGGTGCACTTGGGCTTCCTTGGCGGCGTGGTACTCGGCGTTTTCGGACAAATCCCCCAGGCTTCGGGCATGGGCAATGGCTTTCACCAGCTCCGGCCGCTTGACGGTTTTTAATTCCTTCAGCTCGGTGTCCAGTTTTTCTTTCCCCTCGCGGGTCAAATAGACAAATCCGTCGTCCGGCATAAAGCTCCTTAAGCCGCTTCCACCGGCTCTTTGGCCAGCGCCTTTTGGTACAGATCGAGGTACTTCACGGCCGAGGAATACCAGGAAAAATCCTTTTCCATCCCGCGCAATTGCAGCTTTTTCCAGGCCGCTTTGTTGCTGTAGAGTGCCAGGGCCCTTTTGATGGCGTCGAAAAACTCGCCGGAATCGTAATGGGTAAAAACGAAACCGGTGCCGCGTTCCCCCTTTTCGTCCGCCGGTTCCACCGTATCCGCCAATCCACCGGTTTCACGTACGACCGGCGCGGTGCCGTATTTCAAACTGTACAACTGGTTCAGTCCGCACGGCTCGTAGCGGGAGGGCATCAAGAAAACATCGGCCCCCGCCTCAATCCAATGGGCCAGTTTGTTGTCAAAGGTCAAGAAGGGCTTGACTTTTTTCGGGTATTTCTTTTCCAGCTCCTGGAAAAGCTGGTGATAACGCTCATCTCCGGTTCCCAAAACGACCAGTTTGACTTTCAGCGCCAAAAGATCGTTGGCGATTTCGGCGAACAAATCCAGTCCTTTCTGGTCCACCAACCGGGTTATCATGCCCAAAAGCGGTTCGCTCGCGCCGGACAGCTTGCATTTTTTGAGCAGTGCTTCCTTGTTCTTCTTTTTCTTCTCCAAGGTTTTCGGGCCGTAGCGGACCGAAATCAGCTGGTCAACTTCCGGGCTCCATTCGTCGTAGTCGATGCCGTTTACGATGCCGTACAAATCGGCGTTCCGTTCCCGCAAAACTCCCTCCAGCCCGTGGCCGAATTCCGGGTCGGACTCGATTTCCACGGCGTACCGCTCGGAGACGGTATTGATAATGTCCGCGTATGAAATCCCGATTTTCATGAAGTTCACCTTTCCCCAAAACTCAAACGGGGAGGCGGGATAAAACAGGTGCGGGTTGATACCCAGCTTGAAAAAGGTTTCTTTCGGGAAGTGTCCCTGATAGGCAACGTTGTGGATGGTGAAAACGGTGTGCACGTCCGCAAAAAACGGGTCGTCCTTGAAAACGGTGCGGGCGAAAGCCAAAGTCAAGGCCGCCTGCCAGTCGTTGGCGTGAATGATGTCCGGTTTGAAACCGGTCTCCTTGCAGGCCAAAAGGGCGGCAACGGCATAGGTGATGTACCGGTCGTCGTTGTCCGCCCAGTCCTTGCCGGTCGCGGGGTCGCGATACAATTCGGGACGGTCATACAGCCGGTCATTTTTGACAAATATTGTTTCCGGCGTCTTGCCGTCCGTCAAGAGTGAAAACTCGAGGTTGCTCAGCCCGAGGGTGTATTTGATGAGCCGCCCCCCTTCTACGGGCTTGAATTTCCTCTTGGTTTCCCTGACCTGGCGATAGAGGGGAAGCACGGTTTTGACCTCCGCGCCGGCTTCCTGCAAAAAGCGGGGAAGCGCTCCGGCAACATCCGCCAGCCCGCCGGTTTTGGCGTAGGGGACGGCTTCGCTCGTGGTGAATAATACCTTAACTTTATTCAATTTTTCTCCTTTTAATTTTTAGTTTAAAACTCCAATTTCGTATAGGTAAGATAAAAGATTTTTAATTAAATGCCACTTTTTTTGATTCGGCAGAACCGGCTTCAATCCGACGGCGTCTCGTTCAAAAACCTGGCGGCATCCTCCGGCGAGGTGGGGTTGATGTAAAAGCCGGTGCCCCATTCGAACCCCGCCACTTTGGTCAGCTTGGGTATGATTTCGATGTGCCAGTGGTAAATGTCTGAATGATGATTGCCCACCGGCCCGGTGTGCACCATGTAGTTGTAGGGGGGCTCGGAAAGGGATTTGGCCAGCCGCCGCAAAACGTCCCGCAGGATTTGGGCCATCGCCGGAAAGCTCTCCTTGTCGTGGTTTTCAAACAATTCGTTGTGGGCTTTGGGCAGAATCCAGGTCTCGAATGGAAAGCGGGGCGCGAACGGCTCAATGGCTACAAAATCGTTGTTTTCCCCCACCACCCGCTCCCGCTCCTCCAGCTCCTGGCGCAAAATATCACAGAAAACGCAACGTTCTTTGTACTCAAAATACTTCTTGGCGCCATCCAATTCGTCCAGAACCCGCTTCGGCACCACCGGCGTGGCGATAAGCTGGCTGTGGGAATGCTCCAGCGATGCCCCGGCGGCGTCCCCCTGGTTTTTGAAAACCATCATATAGCGGAAGCGGGGGTCCTTCTTCAAATCCAAAATCCGTTCCCGGTAGGCCCAAAGGGTCCCCTGCACCTCGCCCACCTCCAAATCCGCCAGCTCCTTGGTGTGATCCGGCGTTTCAATAATTACTTCGTGCGCGCCGATGCCGTTCATTTTGTCAAAAATTCCCCGCCCCTCCCGGTTCAAGTTTCCCTCGATTTTCAAGGCCGGAAACTTGTTAGGCACCACCCGCAGTTTCCAGCCGGGGGTGTTGGGGCGGCTGCCGTCCGGGCGATAGGCCACGATTTCCGGCGGAGTCTGGGCCTCGTTGCCGGGACAGAAGGGGCATTTCTTGGGATCCCCGGCCCGCTTGGGAGTGGGGGGGAAATCAGAGGGGCGCTTTCCGCGCTCGGTGGAGATGATGACCCACCGGCCGGAGATAAGGTCTTTGCGCAGTTCGGGCATATTTTAGTATCGGCTTAGTTGTTTTTTTGTAACGCTTCCCGTTGTTTTTTGGTCTGTTCGAAAATCTGCTTGAACAATTTCTCCTCCGAATCGGTGAGTTTTTTGCCCCGGCGGGTTTTTACCGCCTTAGCCACCTCAATCGCTTTATCCACTTTATAGGGGACCATCCTATCCGGCTTTCCCCAACTAAAGGAGGGAATGAGCTTTTGCTCAAACAGCGTCCCGCCGTACAAATTGGCGGAAAAGCCGATTTGAATGCCGGTGTTAAGCAAGGTTCCGATGCCGGTTTTGGTGTGGTCGCCGATGAAGGAGCCGACCTTCATCTGGCCGGTGGAAAATTCCTTGCCATCCCGGATGACCTTGATTGGGCCGTAATCGTTTTTCAAATCGCTGTTGGTGGTCATCGCCCCCAAGTTAATCCATTCCCCCAAAAAAGCGTGGCCAATAAAGCCGGAATGATATTTGTTCGTCCAGCCCTGAACAATGCTTGATTCGAGTTCCCCGCCAATCCGGCAGCCGGGGCCGAGGGAACATCCCCCCCGCAGATTGGAGCGGACGAGCTGGCTTTGCTCTCCAATATAAGCCGGGCCTTCAATCCGGGAAAAGGCCTGGACGGTAACCCCCTTGTCCAGCCAAATCGGCCCGCCGGAGGCGTCCAGGATTGTATAGGCGTCCAGTTTGCAACCGGGGGAGAGGTAGGTTTGCTCAAGGTTCTTGATGACCGCCTGATTATCCACTTCCACTTCCTTGAACATCTTTTTGTCGTTTTTCCCCTTGGCCAGATGCTCAAAGTCATCGGCGATGGCCTGAGCGTTCTGCAGCACCAGATCCCATAAAAAATTAGCCAGCATATCGGCGCTTTTTTTCTCCGGCAGGCCGGATACGGCTTTATTTACTTCGAAACCGGCAGGGGAGAGCTTCAACTTCTCCCAATCCTTTACCATTCGAGCGGCAACCACAGTTTCGCTGTCTTTAACCACTCCTGCACCGGCAGGGAGAAAGGACTTGAGTTTTTCCGGCCAAAGCGCCCGCCCGTTCACCAAAACGAGTTCCTCGCAGTCCTTCGGCCAGTCCATGTTGACCGCCCCTAACCCTTCACCGACGAAAGCCACCTCCGGGCGGCAAAAAAGAAGGGGTTTATGTTCCGGAAATACCCGGATGATTCTTTCCGCCAGGATCCCGATGCCAAAACGCAGACCCCAAACCGGGCGGGAAAGGGTAAGGGGGAAGAAGTCGGCGAAATTGGCGTCCTCAAAAATGGCTACATACTTTGCCATAAAGTATTACTTTAACTCGCTTCCCGAACCGCCAAGTATGCAAATAAAAACGGATGGTTCGATTAAACCATCCGCAAAACACCCTTCGGCGGCCAAACAAGGCCGGCAAATAAGAAATTTTAAGCTCAATTCAGGAGGCCTCCCAAACGCCCCATACGCCCCATCTACTTTTTCTTCGGGTTTTTGATTTCGTCGATAACCTTTTCCGCCGCCTTCACGTTGCCGGCCGCCTTGGCGTTCCCCTTGAATTTGGCTATGAACGCCTCGTACAGCGGCTGATACCCCTCCACGTTTTCCGGGTCCTCGGCATGCACGGACAAGGCATACATATAAAATCCCCGGTGGTCGTTCGGAAAGTCGGTCTGCATCTGTTTGAAGATGCCTTGCGCCGGGACGTATTCCTCGTCGTCGAAATAAATCTTCCCCAGATTAAACCGCGCCGTGGCGTTTTTGGGGTCGGCGGCAATCACCTTTTTATAGGTCTCCACGGCGTTGGCGGTTTGGCGGTGCTTTTTATACGCTTCCGCCAAGGCCATCATCAATTTCGGGTCGTTGGGCTTCAAGGCGGCGCACTTTTCGTAGGCCATCACCGCCTTGACGTAATCCTTGGCGGAGATTGCCAGGCCGCCAAGATCGCTCCATAGATCGGCGTTTTTGGGGTCGGCATTGGCCACCACCTCCAAGTGCAGAACGGCCTTGGAAAAATCCTTTTTTTGGTGATAGGCGGCCGCCAGGTTCTTGTGGGCATCCAGGTAATTGGGGCTCGCTTTCAGGGCCCCCTCATAGGCGGCGATCGCCGCATCCAGCTTCCCCGCTTTTTCCGCTTCCACGCCGGCGTTGAATTGCTTTTTGGCCTCATCCGATGGCGCCTGGGCCAGCGCGAGCGAAAAAGTCAACAGGGTCAACAAAAGTACAAGTTTACGCATTTTTCCTCCTTGCCGATTTGCGCAGTTCCTCTCTCTTTCTACTCCGCGCCTGCTTCAATAGTTGACGCAGCTTTTTGTCTCGGGTCGAAAGTATCTGCACCGCCAGCCAGGCGGCGTTCACCGCGCCGCTTTTGCCGATGGAAACCGTCGCCACCGGCACGCCGGAAGGCATCTGCACGGTGGAAAGAAGCGCATCCAGCCCGCCCAGAGTGGAGGAGTTGAGCGGCACCCCGATGACCGGCAAGACCGTTTCCGCCGCCGCCTTCCCGGCCAAATGCGCCGCCATCCCGGCGGCGGCAACCACCACCGAGTATCCATCCTTTTCGGCGTTTCGAAGGATTTTCCCGGTTCTTTCCGGGTCGCGGTGGGCCGAGGAGACGACGATTCTACTCCCAACGCCGAATTTTTTTAATTCCTCGACGGTATGGTTCATCACTTCCAAATCGTTTTCGCTCCCGGTCAAAATCAAAACATCCGGTTTCACCGCGCCACCTTCGTTTTGCTCATTAATCGATAACCGATATCGTGCCGGTATTGTTTCCCTTCAAAGCTCACCTTTTCCGCCGCGGCATACGCCTTGTTCAAGGCACGGTCGTAGTCCGCATCGACGGCCGTCAGCCCGACCACCCGGCCTCCCGCCGTATAATAATGCCCATCCTTTTCCGCAATGCCGGAAAAGAAGGGGATAACGTCGTCCAATCTATCCAATCCGGAAATCTCTTTGCCGGTGTGCGAGTTTTCGGGATACCCCTCCGAGGCCAGCACGACAGTTACACAGTGCTTTTCCTCCCATCCCGGGTTTATCACGTCCAGTTCTCCATCCAATAGGGCCTCAAATATATGCATCAAATCGGTTTTGAGAAGGGGTAAAATCGCCTGCGCCTCCGGGTCCCCCAAGCGGCAGTTGTATTCCAGAACCTTCGGCCCCCGCTCGGTCAGCATCAGCCCGGCGTACAAAAACCCCTTGTACGGAATCCCCTCCCGCCACATTCCCCAAATCGTCCGTTCCAGAATCTCTTCTTCAATTATAGGCAACTGCCGCTCCCGGATGACCGAAAAAGCCGGCGCGCAGGCCCCCATTCCGCCGGTGTTCGGTCCCCGGTCCCCGTCCAAAAGCCGCTTGTGGTCGATGGCGGGGATTAGCGCCTTCACGTTTTTCCCATCCGATAGCGCAATCACGCTCACTTCTTCGCCGGGCAAAAACTCCTCGACCACGATGCGCTTTCCCGCTTCCCCTAATTTTCCTTCATATAGAAATTGGTTGACTTTTTCCTCCGCTTCCGCCACAGAATTCACAACCACCACCCCTTTGCCCGCCGCCAGCCCGTCGGCCTTGATGACGAGCGGGTAATTCGCCTCCCGCACAAAATCCAAGGCGTCGGACAAATCGGTGAACACTTGAAACGAAGCCGTGGGGATGTTGTTCCGGCGCATAAACTCCTTGGCGAACGCCTTGCTCCCTTCCAGTTGCGCCGCCCGTTTGGAAGGCCCGATGATGGCCAGCCCTCGGGCCTCGAATTCATCCACCATCCCATTCACCAGTGGCTGTTCCGGCCCCACCACGGTCAAATCAATCTGTTCGTGCCGGGCCCATTCCGCCAGCATTGGAATGTCTTTAGGGGAGAGGGGGATGAGTTGCGCCAGCCCCTTCATCCCCGGATTGCCAGGGGCGGCATATAATTGGGAAATCCGTTTGCTTTTGGAAAGTTTCCAGACCAAGGCGTGCTCCCGCCCGCCCGACCCCACCACCAAAACCTTCAAATCCTCTGCCTTCATTCAATTTTAATGATAGGTTTTTGAGAGGGAAAAGGCAAGGAGGTTGCCGAAATGGTAGTATTAATGTAGATTTGTTTATATGAGAACTGCCTTGCTTAACATCAAGAGAATCTGGCCATTGATGCCAATGGTAATGATGTATGCCTTAACTTACGCCAAACCCGCAAAGCAGGACAGTGCGCGAGCTATAAGAGCACTGGCACTTGCCAATTTTTACTCTCTCAATCCTGGAGTTCGAGTTGAAACCAACCCGGTAACTGGCTGCCCGCAGTTTCTTTGGGGGGATTTATTCAGATACCAAAATCAGTTGGATCCAGTGGATGCGACTTATGAGTTCTTCGAACAAAACAAGGACCTTTATGGGATAACCGATCCAAAACGCGAATTGAAAATTATTTCTAATAGCAGAAGAAAAGATACAAGCGGTCCTTTCGGATCGCTTGTAATCTTGAAGCAAATATACAAAGGCTTGGAATTTCACCAGAGTAAGATTAAAGTATCATTTAATCGATCGGAGAAATTGCTTAGTGTTGTTGGTGGGTTTGTCCCAATTCCAAAAATTTCAACAAAGCCTTCCATTGACTCCAACTCGGCCCTAACCATTGTAATGAATGACTTGAAACTTTCCAAGAACTATAAAGACCCCATTATAGAATCAAAAGAGCGTCTTACAGGCAGACCCAGCGACTGGCCGCCGCCACCCAAACTGTCCATCGTTAATCACAAAGGCAAATTTTATCTTGCTTGGGTGGTTCGTCAACCTGTTGGCGAAACCTTCAGCGATTGGGAATACTTCGTAGATGCTCAATCTGGTTTCATAATAAGAAAGGAAGATTTGACCGTTCGGGATCCGGCTTCCCCACCATCTGGGAAGCAAAAGACACCCTTTGTCCCTGTTCAAAAAAATCGTACCGATTCCACAGCACCATCTACCCCAGAAAAGCAATAAAGTAAAAATCCATAAACAAAACCGCAACCCCCGGCCTCCGGTTCTCGTAACTGCCTTTATATGGAAATGACATCTACAAAGAGCGTCGGGCGACTTATCGGCGTGCTGATGCTCCTGCATTTGGCCTTCGCACTTATGGTGCCGTTCATAATGCTGGAGCGGGTAAGAGGGGCCGAGGGCCTGCTTGCCAACGCGGCCGGGAGCCCTTTTCAGGTGCACATTGCCGTGCTTCTCTTGTTCGTGGGCAGCGCACTTGCCGTCGGCATCGCCATCACGGCCTTGCGGGTATTTCGAGAGCATAACGAGACGATGGCCTTCTGGCTTCTGGCGCTGGCCACCGCCGGTTTTGCGCTGCAGGCCGTGGACAACGGCGCCATCCTGTCCATTTTGTCGTTGAGCCAGGAATACGCCCAAGCAGGCGTGGCGAAATCCGAACTTTTTCAATCACTGGGCCTCGTGGCCGGCGCCGCGCGGAAGTGGGCGCATTATTCCTACCTGCTGGTTGCCGTCAGTTGGATTTTCCTGCTCTACAGCATGCTCTTCCGCTTCCGGCTGATCCCGCGCGCACTGGCGGCGCTTGGACTAATCGGCTGCCTGTTGCAAATATACGGCGTCACCCTGCGGGGCGTTTTCGGCTATCCGCCGATGACAGTTTTGGCCATGCCACTGGCCCCCATCCAACTTGCCGCGGCGCTGTGGCTGATGGTCAAAGGATTCGCCGAACGGCAGCCCCCGCTTTCCGTCACCGTCAAATCATAGAAGGTAGGAAAGCATGCACCCAATCAAAAAACAGGCGAGAATCGCAGGGCTTCTTTATCTGACCCTTTTGGGCGCGCCCCTCCGTTTGCTCTATATTCCCAGCAAACTGATTGTCTCCGGGAACCCAACCGCGACGGCTGCCAACATCGCCGCCCACGAAACACTTTTCCGTTTCGGCATCGTCGCCGAACTGTTCACGGGGATTATGGCGATTTTCCTCACGTTGGCCCTATACCGTCTGTTCAAGGAAGTGAACCAGTGGCTTTCGGTCGTGATGGTGATTTTGGGGAGCTTGATGGTGACCCCCATCTATTTCGTCAACACGACGACCGATGCCGCCGCCCTGCTTTTCGCGCGCGGGCCCGATTTTTTGTCCGTATTCGACAAACCCCAGCGAGACGCTTTGGCCTATCTCTTTCTCCGTCTGCATGACCACGGCGTCGTGGCCAATCAAATCTTTTGGGGGCTGTGGCTCGTTCCCTTTGGCCTTTTGGTGTACAAATCCCGCTTCTTCCCCCGCGTTCTGGGCGCCTGGCTGATTGTCAACGCCTTGGCCTACGTGGTCATCAGTGCCACCGGCCTTTTGGCCCCGCGCTACGAGGCGATGGTCTTTAACTTCGCCTTCCCCGCCCTCGTCGGAGAGTTGGCGATTATGCTCTGGCTTTTGATTAGGGGCGCAAATCCGCAGCCATCCGCCGCCCCGGCCTCCTAATCGTCGGGTGTTTTTGTAGGAGCGAATCTTGTGTTCGCCCTTTTTTCCGCCCTTTTAATTAACAAGTTGACAAACTTCTGCTTCCTATTAACTTAAAAGGACAATTGGTAAGGGAAACTTGGAGCAATTGGAATGCAGAACCGGAGGGGCTTTTAGTTTGTCGGCTCTTGGTGAAACGATTGTATTAATGGAAGAAGAAAAAAAAGAAGCGCCTCCAAAAGAAGAAGCAGAGCTCCACAAAGCCGCCTACGACCAGTTGGTGGCCCTCTCCAATTACCTGATTGGCGACAAAAAGGCGTTCGAACACCCGGAAGAAATCAAAACCTTCTGCGAACGGCTGAAATACGCCACCAGCGTGATGCTTAGGGAATTCAAGGAGCTTTTGCGCGGGCGCAAACTCTTCCAAAAGCAGTACGCCATGTTCGCTTCCGGCCCCTCCTCCGGCACCCAGATTTTCCGGGTGGAGGAAAGGGAAAAGGAAATCGGCCCGTACCTTTTCCAATGGACCAATGCCGAAGCCGGCGCGGCAGACGACTTGGACAAGGCCTTAAACGAACTGAAATATCACCAGCTGGCCTTTTTGTCCGGCTTCCGCACCTCGGTCAAGGAAGGAACGAAGGAACTTCTGAAAAAAGTTGACCCGGAGCAAATCGAAAAGGAGCTGTCCAACGGCGGCAAGTTTTCGCTCTTCAAGCACAAAAAGCTCTGGAAGGAATTTCACAAAAGATACGAAGAGCTTTTGCAACAGGAAGACCAGCAGCTGGAGGCCCGCTTCCGCCCCCACTTCCGCCAGGGATACATCGGCTTCATGGCCAACAAATCCGGTACAAAAGAGAAAAAATAACAATGAGGGAGGATAGGTTGAAAAAACTAACGGTTATTTTGCTAATCGGAATAGCAGCCGCCGGCTGCAGTATGCTTGGAAAGGGAGGAAGCACCGGCAAAGCGGTGCTCACTTTGACCAGCCGCGCGGACAGTTTGAACTGGGATGAGCAGGGGGGAGTCCACTCCGTTGAAGTGCGCGCCTTCGTTTTGAAAGTTCCCGACCGCTTTATGCAGGGAAGCATCGCCGACTTGTTTGAACTGAAACAACAGCGCACTTTCTGGAATTCCTTTGCCGACGATACTTTGGCGATGGGAAAAATCACCCTCGACCCCGGCGTAAAAAAAGTGGTCAGTTTGACCTACGATAAATCCAAAGCCGGCAGCAACGTCTATCTGGCGGTCATCGGCAACTTCAATCAGCCGGCGGAGGGGGGGAAGGAACGGCGCTACGTCAAGCTGGGGGCGGCGGGAGGCAAGGCCGCCTTCTACGTGCCGAAAAACAGCATCGAACTGCCGCCCAAATAGTATGCCCCAATACCACAAAATTCTCTGGAGCGAAGGGCTCTTTTTAACCCAGCACCACTTTCAGGAGTGGGATCGCTACCACGACAAAAATTTAACCTTCCAGCTCCGCTCCCTCGTGCCGTTCGCCTGGGGGGTCTGGAAGCTTTCAATTAACCGCGAGGCGGTGGCCAACAAGCTTTTCACCATCCGGGAATTTGAGGGGATTCTTCCGGACGGAACGCCGATACGCATCCCTTCCGTGGATGCCCCGCCGGAAGTCCGCTCGATGGAAGGGGCCTTCGGCCCATCGGGCGACGTCCTTTCGGTCTATCTCGCGCTTCCGGCCCTGCGCCCCGGCGCGCCGGGAATCAAAATGGAGGAAAACTCCAAGGAAGCCCGTTACAAACGCCAGTTCGTCAATTTGCCGGACGAAGTTACGGGCGAAGGGGACCGGGAAGTGGCCTACGCCAAAAAGGAATTGAAAATCCTTTTCTCCGGCGACAATCTGGAGGGGTACGACTACATTAAAATAGCGGAAGTGGAACGCGCGGCAACGGGCGGCCTGCAACTGCGGGAAACTTACATCCCCCCCGCGTTGTCCTTGATGTCCTCGGAATACCTCGTCAATATGGCCCGTGCCATTCTCGAGCTTCTGGCCGCCAAATCGAACGCCCTCTCCGAAAAAGTGCGCCAGCGCACGCCGCAGATGGCGGAGTTTTCGACCACCGATTTTCCGAATTTTCTTTTGCTGCAAACCGTGAACGCGCATGTGCCGACAATGGCCCACTTTTTCAATCATCCGGAAATCCACCCGGTTCATTTCTATATGGAGCTCATCCGCCTGGCGGGGGCCCTCGCCACCTTTAATGTAGGCGCCCAGCCCCGCGCCCTGCCGCCGTACCGGCACGAGGAGTTGGGGGAACTCTTTGAAGAACTGGATAAAAAAATCAAGCAGTATTTGGAAGTGGTCGTCTCCGAGCGCTACACCGTAATTCCGCTGACCCGCAAGGACGAATCGATGTACGAGGGGACGATTGCGGATATCGGTTTGCTCGAATCCGCCCACTTTTATTTGGGTGTCTCGGCCGAAATTCCGGAAAGCCGCCTGATTGCGGAATTCCCCCTCCAGGCCAAAATTATTTCGCCGGACAAAATCGCCCGGCTGGTCGGCGGCAACCTCCCCGGCGTGGCTTTGAATTTCGTACCGCTCCCCCCCGCCGTGATTCCCCGCAAGGCCGGGCTGGTTTATTTCCGGCTGGATGCCAAGGGGGACCGCTGGGACTTCATTAAAGAGGCCAAAGGGGTTTCGATCTACGCCCCGCCCCGGCAGTTCCCGGGATTTGCGGTTGAACTGATTGCGGTGGGGAAATAAATGGAGGAACGCTCCGCCGATCGCTTCAAAACCCGCCAGATTAACCTCGAGGAATTCCGGCGGGAAACAGGCGCAACACCCGCCACCCACACCGGCGGCAAGAGTCTCGCGGATCTGTATTCCCCCGTTTTTTCCTTGATTCTGACTCTCGCGACCAGCAAAAACTATGGCGACCCGAAAGAACTGCGGGCCAAAATCGGCGCCATTTTCGCGCGGGTGGAAAAAGATGGTCTAAAAGAAGGAATTTCACCGGATGATTTGCACGCGGCGAAATATGCACTCGTAGCCGTCATCGACGAAACCATCTCCCGTTCCGACTGGCTCTCGAAAGGGAATTGGTGGGACAATCCCTTGGCCTTGGAATACTTCGGCGAAAACATCGCCGGCAGCGAATTTTTCAACAAGCTGGAAGAGACCCGCTTGAAAGGGCAGAAAAAAGCCCCGCTTTTGGAGGTTTTTTACATTTGCCTTGCGCTCGGATTCGAAGGGAAGTATGCCTTCAATCCTACTGAATTGTCTCCCCTGATTGACCAGCTGGGGCGCGAACTGAAGAGCCTGCGCGGCACCGGCGGCGAGTTGTCCCCCCACTGGCGCCCGCCGGAGGAGACCTTGCAGGCGGTCTCCCGCCAGCTCCCCATCTGGGTAATCACCGCCGCTGTTTCCGGCGTCGTATTCGTCGTATATCTGGTCTTGAAGTTTTTGCTTTCGGGGCGGGCTTCCCACTGGGCGGAACAGATTAAAAACCTGCAATGAACTTCATTTTAAATTTCCTCCGCTCCAAAGCCGGCGCCTTGACCGGCGTTTTGATAATCGCCGTCATCATCTTGGTCGTCGGCCCGATGGTCGGCATCCCCCGCTTCTGGTGCATCGTGGTCGTAGTTCTTCTCATTCTTGGCGCGCTGATATATTTGCTTGTGCAAAAACTTCTGGCCCGCCGCAAGGCGAAGATGCTGGAAGGGTATCTCGCGACGCAGGCCCGCGACGACGAGCTTTCCGCCCGCCCCGATTTGAAGGATGAAATCCGCGCCCTTAGGGAAAAAATGGAAGCCGCCATCCGCGTTTTGCAGCGCTCGGCCGGCGGCAGCCGCTGGAAGAAGGGGGACGCCCTCTACGTTTTGCCCTGGTACATGATTATCGGCCGCCCGGCCGCCGGCAAAACCACGCTCGTCAAAAACTCCGGCCTTTCCTTCCCGGCCTTCGATTCCGGCCCGGAATCGACCGCCATCCGCGGCTTTGGCGGCACCCGCAACTGCGACTGGTGGTTCACCAACGAAGGAATCATTCTGGACACCGCCGGCCGCTATACCGCCGAAGGAGGCGCGCAGGATCAAGTGGAATGGAATGCCTTTGTGGGGATGCTGAAGAAGGCTCGCAAAAAAGCCCCCATCAACGGATTGATTTTGGCCGTCGGCTTCGATGAGCTGTTGGGCCGGGAGGATGTGGAAGCAGAAGCCCGCATGCTGCGGGGCAAAATTGACGAACTTTTGGACCAACTGGGAATCATCTTCCCGGTCTATCTCGTTTTCACCAAATGCGACCTTTTGCACGGCTTCGTCGATTTCTTCGGTGATTTGGGAAAGCGGGAACGGGAACAGGTCTGGGGGACGACCTTCAAGCTATACGAGGAGCGCCGTTTGCCCGTGTACAAGGAATTCGAGGATGAGTTCGAGCACCTCACCGCCGCTCTCGCCGCCCGCCGCAACACCCTTCTGGGAATGGACAAAAACAGTCAGGAAAAACAGGGGGTCTATCTTTTCCCGCAGGAATTTCAGGAGATTAAAAACCGGCTTGTTCGCTTCGTTGACATTCTTTTCGAATCCTCCCGCTTCCGCCAGGACCCCGCCGTGCGCGGCATCTACTTCACCTCCGGCACGCAGGGAGAAGGGACGGTCATCGACGCGGTTATCGGCAAAATGAGCCGGGAGATGGGGGTTTCCGCCGGCCTTCAGGAACAGGAAAAGTCGGCCGAACCCAAGGCCTATTTCATCAAGGAGCTGTTCCAGCGCATCGTGCTTTTCGACCGGAATTTCGCCGCCCCCAGTACCAAGGCGGGCAAAAAAAGCCAGTATCTGCGCCTCGCCGCCATTTGGGGGCAATTGCTATTGGGGGTCGGGATCTTGTCGGCGGTCCTAATTTCCTTCTTCCAAAACCAAAGCGAATTGAAAAAAACACACCAAGCTGCGCGCGTGGTTCGCAACGTCGGCGCCAACCCGGTCCGGGATATGGAAACCCTCATGCCCCTTTTCCGGCGTTTGGAGAAGCTGGATGCTTGGGAGGAGAGCTGGAGTCCTTTATCCTTGCACTGGGGGCTCTACAGCGGACAGAAAGCCAACCGGGAGGCCCGCATGCAGTTTTTGAAAAAACTGCGCTACAGCCTCCTGGTCCCCAGCCACAACCATTTCGCCCAGTATCTTTCCGACACCACCCGCGCGCTTACCGATTTGGACCGCTACTCCAACGTTTTCACCAGCTACCGGATGCTCTCCGAAAAGTACGACCCCGCCGCCCAGCCCAGCGTTTTGGCCCAGGAGGTCTGGGAATTCTGGAAGTCCAACGTCCCGGTCGAACGGCACGAGGAGTGGCAAAGGATGCTGTCCGACCAAATCAATTATTACTGGAAGCACCGCGCCGACGAGGAACTGCAGGATTACACCATAACCCCCAACCGGGAAACGGTGCGGCTGGCGGAAGCGGTTTTGAAACCCCGCTTTGGGCCAAAGCAGTTCTACAACCAGTTGATTGCCCGCGCGGGGGGCCGGCTGCCCCCCCTGCGGGTGGAGGATTTGGTTCCGGGAAGCCAGCTTCTCTCGGGAAATTCCCTCTCCGGCGCCTACACCCGCAAAGGATGGGAGGATGCGGTCTTGGAGCTGTTTGAAAAAAGCCCAGAGGAGATGGAAAAAAATCCGATTTTAAAGGCCAACGTGGAGCGCTCCGGCGTCGACATCCGGCAGGAGCTGAAACGGCTCTACCGGGAGGATTACCGCACGCAGTGGAAAAACTTTTTCGCCGGCGTCAAAATCGGCCCCTTTGCCGACTTGGAGGATGCCGTCGGCAAAATCGCCAAGCTGGCAGGGGGAAATTCGGAGCTCTTCGAGTTTTTGCAAAAATCGCTTGAGAAAGGGGAATTGAAGGGGGATGATTTTGAAAAACAGCTCGCTTCCGATTTTCAAACCCTTTCCGATTTGTTGAGCGGTGAATTGAAGGGTCGGGGGGAAAAGCCGGCCAAGGATACCTATCTGGAAGAAGATTTGCCGGAGCTTAACAAAAGGATGCAGGAGGGGGCGGAAAGCTTCAAGGGAAAACAAAACTGCGGCTCGGCGTTGCAGTCGTTGGTCAACAATATGTCCAGCCGGCGGGACTATGCCACCCGCGGCGTGGTCTGGGATGCTTTGGGAACAAAGGAGTTTCTGCAAAAGCCGTTCGAGGCGGCCAAGGAGGCGGCTTTCGGCGACGCCTGCCAGTGCTTGAACGAAATCTGGGAAGAGAAAATCCGCGAGCCGTTTGTCCGCGAACTGGCCGGCTTGTATCCCTTCAGCCCCTCCGACAAGGAGGCCAGCTTTGCGCAAATGCAAAAGTTCCTCGGAAGGGAAGAGGGGCTTTTGTGGTTCGAGGAAAAGGAAATCCGCCCCGCGCGGGAGGAGGGGATGCGTTTTTCCGCGGAGTACGACTCGCTGGCCCTTCGGGCAAAAGATTTGTACCCCGGCGAAGCGATGGGACTGGCCTTCACGCTGGAGGCGGACGCCCGCAATTTCCGTCCCACCTCCGGCCGCGGCGTGGTACAGGAGGCCCAGTTGACCTTGGGAAGCCAGAGTCCGTTCGCCTACCGCATGGGGGTCAAAATCCCCTGGGATTTCATGTGGAAGCCGTCCGACCCGAACTGCGAGCTTTCGCTCAAGGTGCAGGGCTTGCGCTGCGAGCCGAAAAGTTTCACCGGCCCCTGGGCCCTCTTCCGGCTCTTCGACCAGGGGGTGACGCAGGGGGGAAGCGTTTATTGGGATTTCGACTGCGGCGGCTTTGCCTACCGTGCGGAGTACGGTCTGAAGGGAGACTTTTTGCAACGGGGACATTTCCAAAGCTTCAAACTGCCCGAAAAAATCTGTCCGTGATCTGGAATTCGAAGGGCGACCAAACGCAGGCTCCGATCGGCTACACCGGCAAACTGCCGGCCTTCGGCGATTTCGTCCGGGCTAACGTCACCTCCCCGGCGGCCCGGGTTTTGGAAAAATGGCTGGCCGACGGGCTGACCCAGTTTCCGGCGCTTGTCGGCAATGGCTGGGAAACCTCGTTTGACTCGGGACGGCGGTTCGGTTTCATCCTGAACGCCGGCGAGCCCGGCTCGGTTTTGGTGGGGCTTTCCACCCCCTCAAAAGACCGGGGAGGGCGGCGCTACCCGTTTTCCCTCTTTTCCACGGCGCAGGCCGGGCCGGAGGGGGAGTTTTTTTATTTGCTGCCGGTTGCTTTCGGCCCATTTCTGGAAAAAGGAAGCGAGGCCCTCTCGGAGGCCTGGCCTTCCTCGGTTGATGCCATCTACGGGGAGAAAGTAGGCCCCTTGGCCTCCAGCCTCCCGCGATACTTGAGGGACGGGCAGGGAGCTTTTGACGGCTACCTCGAAAGCCAAAGCTTGGGGGATTTCTGGCAAAAGCTCTTTGGTTCTATTGAAGCGCTGGAGAAGTATCTGCTGCTGGACAATCTCTTCAAATCCTTGATTCCTCTTCGCAAAGAGGATTTCGGACGGTTCAATTTCATCCTGCAATTTCCGGTGCGTGCCGATTCGACGCAGGAGGCGGGGCGGCAGGCCGCTTTCTGGATTTATCTCTGCCAGAGAATCCTTTCCCGTTCCAAACTCCCTTTGCAGGCCTTTTGGAATTTTTCCACGGAGGGTGGTGGTTGCTTTCTATTCTTCCGCTTTCCGGAGGGGCGTTTTTTCCCCTACCTGTTGCTGCCGGGTTTGGAGAACAACTTCATTTGGAATCTATCTGTTTTAGGAAAAGAAAAACTGCAAAAAGAAAAACTTCCCGCGGCGTTGGTGAAAATTCTGGACAACCCGGAAGAGAAACTGAAAAGCTTGTTGAATCTCAAGGATTGGGAAAGGCATTATGGTGGCTGAACTCTCCGATTATTTAAAGCTGGGAAGCGAGCCGGTCTCTCCCGCCTCCCCTGGGGGCGAAGCGGTCGATTTTGACGAACGGCTGGAGCAGTTGAAAAACGAAATCAAAAAACTGGACTCCGTCAACAAAGAGCCGGTCAAATGGGAGGCTGTGGTGGAGCTTTCCTCCGACCTTTTGAAAGTTTCCAAAACCTTCTCGTTGGCCCCCTATCTCACCCTCGGGCTTTTGGAAACCAAGGGGTACGCCGGGCTGGCTGTCGGGCTGGAGCTCTGTCGGGATTTTTTGAAAAACTTCTGGGATGCGGGATTTCCGCCCCCCGCCCGCATCAAGGGACGCTCAGAGCCGTTCGCCTGGCTTTCGGAAAGGGGAGGGAGGGCCGTCGAGCGGATAAAAGGAGCCCCGGCGGATGTCGAATCGGTCAAAAAGGCGATTTCCGCGATGGAGGAGCTTTCCGGTCTGCTTGCCGAAAAGCTGGCCGGAAGCAACCCCGGCTTGGGGGATTTGAGCCGGGCTTTGTACGAGCGCTCCTCCCAACTCGAAAAAAAATCAGCCCCCGCCGCTGCTTCAACCTCCAGTTCAACAGCCGCGTCGGCCGAGAGCGGAACTGGTTTCCCCTCGGAAATCTCCTCCCCCGAACAGGCGGACGAGGTTTTTCCAACCGTGCAGGATGCCGGGTTTTTGGTTGCCGGTGCCTGGCGGGCGGCTGACCCGACCGATCCACGCCCGTACCAGCTTGTCCGTGCTTTGGCCTGGTCGCAGCTGGCCGATTTACCACCGGCGGAGGATGGAATGACCCAGCTACCCGGCCCGCCGGACCACGTCAAGGAAGCCTGGGAGAATTTGTTTTCCGAAAAGAATTACGCGGAGCTATTGGAAGCGGCCGAAAATTATTTCGGCCAGAGCATCTTCTGGCTGGACTTGCAGCGTTATGTGGTGAAATCCATGGAGGGACTGGGGGCGGAATATGCCCGTGCCCGTCTGGCCGTCGTAGGGGAGCTGAAGGCCCTTCTGGGACGGTTGCCGGGGCTTGTGGATTTGAAGTTTTCAGACGAACTCCCCTTCGCCTCGGACGACGCCAAAAAATGGCTGGCTTCCGAAATTATGACTGGGGGGGGCTCCGTTTCGATGCTGGAACCTTCCGGCCCGTCCGCCGCGGCCACCTCCGAAAAGCTTACGGAAACGGTAAAAAAGGCCGGGGAGCTTTTCAAAAAGAAAAAAACCACCGATGCGGTCAACCTCTTTCAGGAAGGAATCAAAGCCACCACGGAGAAGCGGGAGCAGTTTATGTGGCGGCTGGCTTTGGCCCGCTTCTGCTTGAACGCCAAACTGCCGCAGGTGGCCGTCCCCCACCTAGAACAGTTGGAGCGGGAAGTGGGGCGTTTTTCCTTGGATGAATGGGAGCCCCGGCTGGCTTTGGAAGGGTTGACCCTCTTGTACCGGGCCTACCAGAAGGCGCTGGATGAGGACAAGGCCTTTCCGGACACGGAGGAAAAGGCCCAAAAGCTCTTCGCCCGCCTCTGCCAGCTCGACCCGATGATGGCCTTAAACCTCGGAAAAAAGTAACTTGCTTACTTCCAAATGCGTAGTATATTTAGACCACAACAATTTTAGGTTGCGAAAGGAAGGCAGATTATGGCTCAAGAAGGATCAGTAGCGCCCAAAGAGCGGGTCAACATCACCTACAAGCCGGCCACCGGCGTGGGAGAGGAAAAAGAACTCCCGTTGAAGATGATGATTCTGGGGGATTTCACCCAGCGCGCGGACGACACCCCGCTGGAGGAGCGCAAGCCCATCAACATCGACAAGGACAACTTCAACAGCGTGATGCGGGAAATGAAGCTCTCCACTTCGATGAACGTGGATAACACCCTCACCGGCAACAAGGAGGACCAGCTCGCGGTGAACTTGAAATTCGAAAGCATGAAGGATTTCGAGCCGGAGCAGGTGGTAAACCAGGTTCCGGATTTGAAGAAGCTTTTGGAATTGCGCACGGCCTTGACCGCTTTGCGCGGGCCGTTGGGGAACATTCCCAACTTCCGCAAAAAGCTGGCGCAGATAATGGAAAACGACGGCGACCGGGACAAGCTCTTAAAAGAGCTCGGCCTGCTGTAAGAAAGTAGGAGAACGTTATGGCAGACGAAAAAGAATCAAAATCCCTGGTCGAAGAAATTCTGTTCGAAACCAAGCTCCCGGAAGAGGGGTACGACAACGCCCGCCGGGGGTTGGAGGCCCTCATCGCCGAGCTGGTCAAGCCGGAAAAGAAGGGGGAGAAAATCCAGATGCGGCTGGTGGACGATATGATCGTCGAACTGGACAAAAAGCTCTCCCGCCAGTTGGACCAGATTCTCCACAACCCCGCCTTTCAAAAACTGGAATCCGCCTGGCGCGGCGCCAAGTTTCTGGTGGACCGCACGGATTTCCGCGAAAACATCAAGTTGGAAATTATAAGCGTCTCCAAAGAAGAGCTTTTGGCCGATTTTCAGGACTCCCCGGAAATTCCCAAATCCGGCCTGTACAAGCAGGTCTACACCCGCGAGTACGGCCAGTTCGGGGGCAGCCCGGTCGGCGGGATGGTCGCCAACTACGATTTCGGCCCCGGCTCGCAGGATATCGCCTTGTTGCAGTACTGCGCTTCGGTTGCCGCCATGGCCCATGCGCCGTTCATAGCCGCCGCCAGCCCGCAGTTCTTCGGTGAAAAATCTTACACCACGCTCCCCAATCTGAAGGACATCAAGGCAATTATGGAAGGCCCCGCCCACACCAAGTGGCGCGGCTTCCGCGAATCGGAAGACGCCCGCTACGTCGGGTTGACGGCCCCCCGTTTCCTTTTGCGCCTGCCCTACAGTCAGAAGGACAATCCGGTGAAGGCCTTCAACTACGAAGAAACCGTCTCCGGAAACCACGAGCATTTCCTCTGGGGGAACACGTCGTTCACGCTGGCTTCCCGCATTACCGACTCCTTCGCCAAGTTCCGCTGGTGCCCGAACATCATCGGCCCGATGGGGGGAGGCACGGTGGATAACCTCCCGATTTACAATTTCGAGGCCGCCGGCGAAGTGCAGACCAAAATCCCGACCGAGGTTTTAATTTCCGAGCGCCGGGAATTCGAACTGGCGGAAGAGGGGTTCATTGCATTGACCATGCGCAAGGACTCCGACAACGCCTGCTTCTTCTCCGCCAATTCCTGCCAGAAGCCGAAAAGTTTCGGGCAGTCCAAGGAGGGGAAGGAAGCAGAACTGAACTACAAGTTAGGCATGCAGCTCCCCTACATCTTCATCGTCTCCCGCCTGGCGCACTACATCAAGACCCTCCAGCGGGAAAACATCGGCAGCTGGAAGGAACGGGCCGATTTGGAAAAGGAACTGAACCAGTGGATCGGCCAGTACGTGGCGGACATGGAAAGCCCGTCCCCGTCCGTCCGCTCCCGCCGCCCCCTGCGCCAGGCCCAGATTTCCGTGGACAACGTGGAAGGGGAGCCGGGCTGGTACAAAGTCGATTTGAAAATGCGCCCCCACTTCAAATACATGGGAGCCAGTTTCACGCTCTCGTTGGTTGGAAAGCTGGATAAAAAATAACAACCCAAAGCCGGTACAAGGAGGAACGGTATGGCTCTTAATTGTTACATCGTCAAAATCAAAGGCGAGACGCAAGGAGATATCAAGGGGTCCGTCACCCAAAAGGGACGGGAGGGATGGATTGAGTGCTTCGCCTTTGACCACAAGGTCCATTCCCCCCGGGATGCGGCTTCCGGGCTTCCAACCGGCAAGCGGGTGCACAGCCCGCTGCGCATCGTCAAGCCGATCGATAAATCCACCCCGCTTTTGATGAACGTCTTGGTGAACAACGAAAATATTCCGGAGTTCGAGCTGCGTTTCTTCACCCCCTCCTCGGCGGGCGCGGAAACCAACTTCTACACGATCAAGCTGACCAACGCCAACATTTCCGAGGTGAAACCCTACATGCTTCTGAACCGGGATCCGAACTACATGAAGTACCCGGAAATGGAGGAGGTCTCCTTCACCTACCAGAAAATCGAGTGGGTCTTCGTCAAAGGCGGCATCACGGCGATGGATGACTGGGAGGCGCCGGTCGCGTAGCCGTTCGTTTTTGCGGGGGGAACCCCTGATCGCATGAAAGTATCCAACGAACGCAGTTTACTGGAGCGGCTGGTGTCACCACCGGCCGCTTCTTTTCGTCGCTCCGGCGTCGATTTGCAAAGGTTGTCGGACTCGATAATTCTGCACCTCCGCCGGATGATGAACTGCCGCCACGGCTTCACCCCGGCCCTGCCGGACTACGGCCTGCCGGATTTGAACGAGTGCTTCTTCGCCTTTCCGGATTCCTTGACCTATCTCAAGCAGTCGATTCAAACCTCCATCGAAAAATACGAGCCGAGATTATCCCGCGTACGCCTCAAGTTCGTGGAAGACCCGGACAACCCGTTGGAAATCCGTTTTGAAATCCAGGCCCGGCTGGAAACGGAGGAGGAATCCGTCACCTTCGCCTTCACCACCAAGCTCGGCTCCGCCGGCGGCATTCAGGTGATTGAATAATGTTCAACAAATACTACCAGGACGAGCTTTCCTACCTCCGCCAACTGGGAGAGGAGTTTGCCAAGGCGTATCCCAAGCTGGCGCCGATGCTCGCCGAATCCGGCACCGACCCGGACGTGGAACGGCTCTTGGAAGGGTTTGCCTTCATCTCCGGCCGCATCCGCCAGAAATTGGATGGAGATTTGCCGGAGCTGGCCCATAATTTCACCAATCTTTTGTGGCCGCATTATTTAAGGCCGATTCCCTCGGCAACGATTCTCGAATTCGACCCCACCGGCGGCGCCTTGCAGGAAACGCAGGTAATCAAGCGCGGCACTGCCGTCGAGTCCATCCCCGTGGAGGGAACCCGCTGCCGCTTCCAGACCACTTCCGATTTGAACGTCTATCCCTTCGCCCTGAAGGATATCGCCTTGGAAGCCCCTTCCACCGGTGCGCCGTTCCTCAAGCTCGGTTTCCAGATGGGCAAGGCGGACCTGACCAAAATCCGCCTGGCCGACCTGTCCCTTTTCCTCGCGGGGGAACCGCAGACCGCCTATGGTTTGTATTTGCTTTTGACGCATCACTTGAAGCGGGTAATCTTCCGTAATACCTCAAACCGCAAAGAAACCGCCTTCGGCCCGGAAGCCATGCGTCCCGGCGGCTGGGGAGAGGAGCAGGCCCTTTTGCCCTATCCCGTCGCCGCCTTCACCGGCTACCGCTTCCTGCAGGAGTATTTCACCTTGCCGGAAAAATTTCTCTTCGTGGAACTGGCGGATATTTCTCCTCTTGCCCGGCTGGAAATCAAAGACCGTTTCGAAATCATCTTCGAATTTTCCCGCCGACCGGAAGAAGCCGTCCGGGTCAAGGCCGGTTCGGTTCGCCTGTACTGCACTCCCGCGGTCAATCTGTTTCCGCACCACGGCACCCCCATCCGTGTCGAGCAGGAAAAAACCGAATACCGCCTAAGGCCGGAAGGGACGAACACCGAGCATTACGAAATCTTCTCCGTTTCCAAAGTCGCCGGCTGGACCGCCGGCACGGTGGAGGAAAAGGAATACCGCCCCTTTTTCTCCTACGAGCACTCGCTGGAACGCGGCGGGCGCAAATCCGAATACTACCATTTGACCCTCCGCCCGGCCGTGGTGGGGAGGGGGACGGAAACCTACATCTCCTTTGTCACCGGCGACGAGTCCGTCGCCATCCCATCCACCAGCACGGTGGCGGTCAACTTCATCTGCTCCAACCGCAACCTGCCGGAAAAATTAAAGCCCGGGGATATCAATTCCCCCACGGCGGAATCCCCGGCCTTCGCCACGTTTCAAAACATAACAAGGGTGACCCCCTCGATTCCTCCCCCGCTCGAAGGGGGCGTGCTCTGGCGGCTCCTTTCCCATCTTTCGCTGAACTACTTGTCGCTTCTCTCCGTGGAAAACCTGCGCGGGATATTGGAGCTGTACAATTTTGCCGCGCTTGTCGACCGGCAGGCCGCCCGCGCCGGGGAAATGCGCCTGGAGGCCATCCGTCAAATTTCGGCCAAGCCCGACCATCTCTTCATAAAAGGGGACGCCCTGCGCGGCTTGAAGGTGGAACTGGAACTGGCGGAGTCCGGCTTTGCCGCCGAAGGGGATATGTATTTGTTCGCTTCCATTTTGAACCGCTTCTTCGGCCTCTACACCAGCTTGAACTCCTTCTCCCGCCTCGAAGTCAAAGGGGTGGAAAAAGGGGATACCTACCGCTTCCCGCCCTTGGCGGGAAGGCAAGTTTTACTATGACTCTGCTTGAACGCCTCTTAGCCGAACCCCACCGCTTCGCTTTCTTCCAGGCCGTGATGCTCTTGGAAGCTTCCAAGCGCGGCGCCGTCCCGCTCGGACATCAAGGCCCCCCGTCGGAAGAAGCGCTCCGGTTGCGCTCGGATATTTCGCTCGCCTTCCCAAAGAGCGATGTCTCCGCCATCGAGGATTTGGGCGACCATCAAACGCCCCAATACCGCCTCACCGCCGCCTTTATGGGGCTGTACGGCACCACCTCGCCGCTCCCGAATTACTATTCCGAATCGATAATCATGGACGAGCAGGAGGGAGGAAGCCTGCGCGGCTTTTTCGATTTGTTCAACCACCGCCTGCTCTCGCTCTTCTACCGCGCCTGGACGAGTTACCGCCCCCACGTCCTCTTCCGTTCGGGAGGCAGGGATGAATTTTCCGACCGGCTCTTCTGCGTCGCCGGGCTGGGTTCAAAAGGGCTGAAGGAAAGCGAGAGCTTCCCCGCCGTCCGCGCCCTGCGCTATTTGGGCCTGCTTTCGCAAAAGCCCCACTCCGCCGAATCGCTGGCGGAAATGGTGCGCGGCTATTTCCATCTTCCCGCCGATGTAAAACAGTTTGTCCCCTCCCGGATTGCGCTGGAGGATGACCAGAAAGCCAAGCTGGGAAAAGCCAACTGCCGCCTCGGCGAAAATCTGGCCCTCGGCGATTTGGTGCCGGATAGGATGGGGAAATTTCAGGTCTCCGTCGGGCCGGTCGGCTACGACGACTATTTGACCTTCCTGCCGGGACGGGAAAATCTGGAAGCGTTAAAGGGCATCGCCCAACTCTTCGCCCCGGATTGCTTGGATTTCGATTTGCAGGTTACCTTGAAAGGGGAGGAGACCCCGCGTTTGGGCGTGGCACTATCCCACGAATCCTACCTCGGCTGGACGACTGGTTTATACTATCGTCCTGGAAAAGATGTCCCGGTTGTCTTTTCGTAGGGGCAACTCCCCGTTTTTGCCTTTGTACTTGTAGGGGCAGACCGATGTGTCTGCCCGTTCTTTTTGTCCCCCTTGGCAAGGGGGACGAGGCCCGCAGGGCCGGAGGGGGTGTCTTTGACCACCGGCCTCTACTACCGCCCCGGCGCCGACGTGCCGGTGGTGTTTGGTTAAAACAAATAATTTACATTTGTAGGGGCAACCCCTCCGTGGTTGCCCATTGTATTGAGCGTATTATATTTGCTTATTTGGTGGTCAACCTTGAAAAAGAGGGCAATAATGCATTTTGCCCTTAAAGCCGGATGAGGAGGTCTAAACATGTCAATACCTGATTATCAAAGTATCATGTTGCCTCTCTTAAAATATGCTAGTGATACAAAAGAACACTCCATGAGGGATGCAACCGAAGTGCTTGCAAAAGAATTCAATTTAACCGAACAGGAGAGAAGGGAGATTTTGCCAAGTGGATTTCAATCGATTTTCAACAATCGTGTAGGATGGGCCAGAACCTACATGGGTAAGGCTGGTCTTCTGGAAGCGCCAAGAAGAGGGTATTTTAAAATTACACCGAGGGGAATGGAAGTCTTGAAACAAAAACCCAAAGAAATAAACGTTAAGTTTCTCAAGCAGTTTCCTGAATTCGTTGAATTTCAAACGGTGAGGAAAGAAGATGATTCGGAACTTGATTCGGAAAAAGTGATTGAAAAGACTCCGGAGGAATCGCTGGAATTTGCGTATCAGAAAATTAGACGCGACCTTGCAACCGAATTGCTCAATAGGGTAAAGGGCTCCTCTCCGGGCTTTTTTGAAAGATTGGTTGTCGAATTGTTGGTGAAAATGGGTTACGGTGGTTCCAGAAAAGACGCAGGAAAGGCGATTGGGGGAAGCGGGGATGGCGGAATTGATGGAATAATCAAGGAAGACCGTTTGGGCTTGGACATTATATACATTCAAGCTAAACGGTGGGACGGTATGGTGGGAAGACCCGAAATTCAAAAATTTGTTGGCGCTTTACAGGGTCAAAGAGCCAAGAAAGGGGTATTTATAACCACCTCTCGATTTTCTGACGATGCCCGCGATTATGCTTCGAGCATTGATAGCAAGGTTGTGTTGATTGATGGCGTCCAGCTTGCGCAGCTGATGATAGATAATGAAATCGGTGTGTCAAAAATTGCATCTTACGAACTCAAGAAAATCGATTCCGATTACTTCAGCGACGAGTAACGCGTAAAAAATCGGAAATATGAAATTCAACCCGGACATCCATCACCGCCAGTCAATACGGCTTAAAAGCCACGATTATTCTAAGGCAGGTTCCTATTTCATCACGGTTTGCACGCAAGGGCGCGAGTGCTTGTTTGGGAAAGTCAAAAACAGTGTAATAGAATTGAATCCGGCAGGAAAAATGATACAAGAAATATGGAAGGGTCTGCCTCAATTCCATTCCGACTTCACAATGGACGAATTCGTGGTGATGCCCTATCACATTCATGGAATTATCGTTTTAACGGAAGATGTAGGGGCAGGCCTCCGTGCCTACCCTCCTCCAAGGGCAACACAACAGAATCAAAAAATAGGGCAACCACGGAGGGTTGCCCCTACAATAACGCTGCCAGATGTAATTCATCATTTTAAATCCTATACCACTGCTCGATATCGTGATCAGGTTGAAAACGAAGGTTGGCCCCCATTTCCCGGACGATTGTGGCAGCGCAACTATTATGAACACGTTATCCGCAACAAAAATTCGCTGAACAAAATTCGGGAATACATAATCAACAATCCAATGCGCTGGCAATTTGATCGGGATAATCCCGTTGCTCATTCCGACGCTTTGGAAAAGGATTTTTGGAAGTCCTTCGGCCAAGACCACAAATAATTTTGTAGGGGCAGGCCTCCGTGCCTGCCCGTTTTCTTGTCCCCTCCTTACGAAGGAGGGGATTAAGGGGAGGTTGCAAATTCACTACAATTTCAGAGTGAATATCGCAAGGGGCCCTTATTATAGAGGGACGTGGTTCGGGTTAATACCCAAGCCGCCACCCCTTATTGGTGCTTCGCGGGATTAGCCCCGGAGAAGTGGCCGGCGTGCACACCGGTTCCTCCCCGGGGTCAAATGGCGAGACACGAAAACCCCCGCCGACGGTACATGGGCCGTTCCGGCGGGATACCAAGCCCTTCCCCTTGCAGGGTGGGAAAGGGCGGAACACTAAAAAGCCCTGCTGTACCAGCCAGACCACCGGCGTACAGACTCCCCATGCGGCGGCCAAAGAGCCGCCTTCAAAGGCCGCTCCCCCAATCAGGGAGGGGGAGTCGGCATACGGAATCGGTTCCATTCAGGCCCTCTTTGCCCTTCCCGTCCCGGTACAGCAGCGGGTGGTCAAAAGGCAAGTTCGGAAATAAACGGTCCCCTGCAGCCTCGCCGTTTATTGCCGGGCGAAAAAACTTTGGGCTCTGAAGGGAGGAATGGCTCCCTCTCTTCATCCCCGTCGTGCCGCCCAATCCCGCACACACCAGGCCAAAGACCCAAGGCCGGCCAAAAGGGTCAAAAAAGGAAAGGCAAAAGGGGCGGATGGCGTTTTCCGCCCCTCCCTTTCCTTAAAATAATGTAGGGGCAGGCCTCCGTGCCTGCCCTATGGGCGAACACAGAGGTTCACCCCTACAAAAACGCCTGCAAAATCCCTCCGATTTTGCAGCCCCCAAAAATTAGCGGGGGCTTTTTTTGTTTTTTCCGCAAATTCGCAACTAAAATCCCTCCATTTTTGCCAATCTCAAATCTCTAATCTCCAATCTCCGCCTCATTTTCCCTCCGTTTTTGCCCTTTCAATTACCGCTTGCTTCCCCCCAAATTCAACCTTATCTTTATAGGGTTAAATTAGTTTAAAAATTTTTGAAAGGACGGCTATGGCCAAAGTCGAGTTGAAGTCGCTCATCCGCAAACTGAACCAGCCCTGCCACAAGATTTTGGAAGCCGCCGCCGGGCTGTGCGTTTCCCGCTCCCATTACGAAATTGCCCCCGAACATCTTTTTTCCAAAATGCTGGAGGATTTGACCGGCGACGTCGCCTTGATTCTGCGCCGCTTCGAAATCGAAACCCCGCGCCTCGTTTCCGCTTTGCAAAGGGATTTGGACGATATGAAATCCGGCAACCCCGGCAAACCGGTCTTTTCACCGCTCGTGCCGGAATGGTTTCAGGAATCCTGGGTTTTGGGCTCGGTCGATTTCGGGTTGACCGAACTCCGCACCGGCGCCCTTTTCGCCGGGCTTATGGAAAACCCGCACCGCTACCTGACCGGCCGGGCCGGGGATTTGATTGACGACATTTCCAAGGAGCAGTTGAAGAAGGAATTTTTCGACATCGTGGTCTCCTCCGCCGAGGAAAAGGATTCCCCCAAGCCGTCCAAGCCGGGAGAGGAGGGGGCGCCCGCCGGAGATACGGCACTCGCAAGATTTACGACCGACTTTACCGCCCGCGCCAAGAAGGGGGAAATCGACCCGGTCTTCGGCCGGGATGTGGAGATTCGCCAGATTATCGATATCCTTGCTGGGCGCAGAAAGAATAACCCCATCGTGGTCGGCGACCCCGGGGTGGGCAAAACCGCCGTCGTCGAGGGCCTGGCCCTGCGCATCGCCGAGGCAGACGTTCCCGATTTGTTGAAAAACGTTTCGCTCCTCGGGCTGGATATGGGGCTTTTGCAGGCCGGGGCGGGGGTCAAGGGAGAATTTGAAAACCGCTTGAAAACGGTCATCACCGAGGTGAAATCATCCGCCAAGCCGATCATTTTGTTCATCGACGAAGCGCATACGTTAATTGGCGCCGGCGCGGGGGCAGGGGGCTCGGATGCCTCCAACTTGCTCAAGCCGGCTTTGGCGCGCGGGGAACTGCGGACGATTGCCGCCACCACCTGGTCGGAGTATAAAAAATATTTTGAAAAGGATGCCGCCTTGGCCCGCCGCTTCCAGTTGGTCAAGCTGGACGAGCCCTCCGTGGATTCAACCGTCTTGATGCTGCGGGGGCTGCGGGAGAAATACGAAAAATATCACAATGTTACTTTGCTGGACGAGGCCTTGGTTTCCGCCGCGCAGCTTTCCTCCCGCTACATCTCCGGACGGCAACTGCCGGACAAGGCGGTGGATTTGGTGGATACCTGCGCCGCGCGGGTCAAAATCGCGCTTTCCTCCAAACCGGCCAACATCGACGATTTGGAGCGGAAAATTCAGGCGCTCGAACGGGAACGGGCGGCTTACCAAAAAGACCAATCCGTCGGGGCGGAGGTGGACGGCAAACGGCTTGGCGAAATCGCCCCGGAAATCGAAAAGCACCGGGAGAGTTTGAAGGGGCTTACCGACCGCTGGCAGAACGAGAAAAAGCTGGTGGATGAATTTCTTTTGACCTGCAAAAAATTAGTCGAAGAGGCCAAAAAAACCGGCGCTGAAGGGAACGGGGATTTGTCCCAAAAGCTTAAGGCGGAGCGGGATAAACTGGAAAAAGTGCGCGGCAAGGATGTCTTGATTCCGGTCGAAGTCAATCCAGAGGTCATCGCCCGCGTGGTTTCGGACTGGACCGGCATCCCGGTGGGGAAAATGGTGGCGGACGACGCCTCCGCCGTTTTGAATTTCGATTCCAAACTGAAGGAGCGCATCAAGGGACAGGAATTTGCGGTGGAGATGGTGGCGAAGGGAATCCGGGCTTCCAAGGCCGGCATCAACGACCCCTCCAAACCGATTGGGGTTTTCCTTTTTGTCGGCCCCTCCGGCGTCGGCAAAACCGAATGCGCGCTCGGCGTGGCGGATTTGCTTTTCGGCGGGGAACGCTTTATCACCACCATCAACATGTCCGAGTTTCAGGAAAAGCATACGGTATCCCGACTCATCGGTTCCCCGCCGGGGTACGTCGGTTACGGGGAGGGGGGGGTTTTGACGGAAGCGGTCCGCCAGCGTCCCTACTCCGTCGTCCTTTTGGACGAAGTGGAAAAAGCCGACCCGGAAGTGATGAATTTGTTCTACCAGGTTTTCGACAAGGGGATGCTTTCGGACGGGGAGGGGCGGCTTATTGACTTCAAGAACACGGTGGTCTTTATGACTTCCAATCTGGCGACGGACTTAATCACGCAGATGGGGTTCGCCAAGCCCCGACCCACAGCCGAAGAGATTACAACGGCTATCCGGCCAACCTTAAACAAACACTTTAAGCCGGCTTTGGTCGGGCGGATGACGGTGATTCCGTTCTTCCCGCTGCCGCCGGAGGCGTTGGCGGAAATCGTCCGCTTGAAGCTGAACCGCTTGGTTGCCCGCCTTTTCGACAGCCATCGGATGAAACTGGTGTACGAGGATTCCGTGGTCGAACAAATCACCAACCGCTGCCGGGAGGTGGAAACGGGGGCGCGCAACATCGACCATATCATGCAGGGGACGCTTCTGCCGAAAATCTCCACCGAGCTTTTGCAACGGATGAGTTTGGGTCCCCTGCCGGAAAAACTGACTTTGGGAATCGACGGCGGCGGGGAATTCACCTTCTGCTTTTCGGAAGGCGCTCCCGCGGCAACCGCCGAAGAAGCCGAGACCGAAACGGCCGGGGTGGGGCAGTAGGTGGCGATACTTCGGAGGGGCCTCGAGGCCGATTTTATTTTTGAATCCAAGGGGTACTCCGGCGATTTGCGGGTGGTCGGCTTTACCGGCAGGGAGGAGCTTTCCCGCTTATTCAATTTCCAATTGGAGCTCGCGAGCGAGGACTGGGAAATCGATTTAAACGCCGTCGTGGGCCAGCCCGCCTCGCTCACTATAAAAAGCTTGGAGGGGGAACGGGTAATCCACGGCATCGTTTCCTGGATGGAGGGGGGCGGCAAGGGGGAAAAATTCGCCCCGTACAAAGCCACCTTGGTGCCGGAGTTCTGGCTTCTTTCCCGTTTGTACCGCTCCCGGATTTTCCAAAAAATCACCGTCAAGGATATCGTGCAGGAGGTGTTTAAGGGGGCCGGAATCCCCACCAGCCGCTTCCGTTTTGCGTTAAAGCGCGCGCTGCCGGCACGGGAATACTGTGTGCAGTACCGGGAAACGGACTGGGATTTTGTCTCCCGCCTTTTGGAGGAAGAGGGGATTTTTTACTTCTTCGAGCAGAAGGACAAGGAGACCGTTTTAGTGATGGGGGATTCGGTGGATGCCAACGTGGCGATCGGCAAACCGGAGAAAATCCCCTTTCGGGAGCCCTCCGCCACCGGCGCCGCCAAGGAGGCGGTGTACGAGTTCCGCTTCGCCCAGGAGATGCGGAGCGGCAAGTATGCCCTGAAGGATTACAACTTCACCCGGCCGGATGTTCTGGTTGAAGGAGAAGCCAAAGCCAAGCGGGACGACAAACTGGAAATTTACGACTATCCCGGCTACTACATCGTGGCGGAATCGGGGGGGGTCTCCGACGCGGAGAAATTCAAAAGTGGAGATTTGACCTCTTTGGGAAAGGATATCGCACAAATCCGGCTGGAGGAGGAACAGGCCACCCGCTGCCAGGCCGAGGGGCTGGCCCTCTGCCGGCGCTTTTTGCCGGGCTTTTTCTTCGAGCTGTCCGACCACTCCCGCTTCGGCGGCAAATACTTGCTCGTTTCTGTGACGCACACCGGCTCCCAGCCCGCGGTTCCGGCCGCCGGCGCCCCGAAGGTCACCTATCAGAATCAATTCACCTGCATCCCCAAGGATGTTGTCTTTCGCCCGGCACGGGTGACCCCCAAGCCGGTTGTCAAAGGTATCCAAAATGCCTGGGTGACCGGGCCGAAGGGGGAGGAGATTTACACCGATTCCTACGGCCGGGTGAAGGTGCAGTTCCCCTGGGACCGGCAGGGGAAGAAGGATGACAAAACCTCCTGCTGGGTGCGGGTCTCCAGTCTCTGGGCCGGGAAGGGGTGGGGGGTGATATACATCCCGAGAATCGGGCAGGAGGTGTTGGTCGATTTCCTCGAAGGAGACCCCAACCGGCCGATTATCGTCGGCCGGGTTTACAACGGCGCCAATTTGCCCCCCTACAAATTGCCGGACGAGAAGACCAAAAGCACCGTAAAATCGGACAGCTCCAAGGGAGGGGACGGGTTCAACGAAATCCGCTTTGAGGACGCCAAGGGAAAAGAGCAGATTTTCATCCACGGACAGCAGGAGCTGGCCATACGGGTTGAAAAGAAATGGCTGGAATGGGTTGGCAATGACCGGCATTCGATTGTCGGGCACGACCTGATGGAAAAGGTGAAGAACGACCGCCACGAGACCGTCGAAGGCAACCACATGGAGAAAATCGTCGGTGACCGGAGTTTGAAGGTGGAAGGGAAGGAAGCGATCGACATCACCGGCACGCACTCCATCACGGTGACCGGGGACGTGGCGGAAGTGTTTAAAGCGAACCATTCCGAGGATACTACCGAGCAGCACTTTTTGAAGGCCAAGGAAGTGATTTTGAACGCTGACGATAACATTACCCTCAAAGTGGGCAGTTCCCTTCTGGCCATCGACAAGGAGGGAATCAAGCTGGGAACCAGCGGTCAGTTAATTATCGAATGTTCCGGCAACGTGACCGTGAAGGCGGACGGAGACGTCTCGATGGAGTCTTCGGCCGGAAACACCAGCTTGAAAGGGGCACAGTCCTTGGCCCTGGAGTCGGATGCCTCAGCCGATCTGAAGGGGAAGAAAGTGTCCATAAAAGGAGACGCTACCCTCTCGCTGGATGGGGCCAAAACCGATGTCAAGGGGAGTGGGATGGTGACCGTGCAGGGGGGGATAGTAAAAATCAATTGAAGGCGAAAAAATGAATCCAAAGGACGGAACCGCCTGCAAGGCGGAAGAGCCGGTGGAACCAGCCGAGCCGGAAGAAGCCACGGACGCCGAGCCGGGAGAAAAAGCGGAAGGCACAGGAGGCGGGGGCGAAAGTTCCTCTTCGGGCGGTTCGAGCGGTGAATCGGAAAAGAAAAAGGATGAAGAAATCACCTGGGTGGGTCTTGAATTGAAGGACAAGAACGGGAAACCGGTACCGAACGAAAGTTACGAAGTGAAACTGGCGGATGGCAGCGTCCGCTCGGGAAAACTGGACAAGGACGGCAAGGCCCGGCTGGCGGGGGTAAAGCCCGGAAGCTGCGAAGTGCGTTTTCCAAAAATCGACAAGAAGGAATGGAAAAAGGCATAGGATAAATGGCCACCCAGCATCGCTGCGCCAACGAAGACCACATCTCCAAGATTGCCGCCCAGCACGGTTTTGCCGACTGGAAAACGGTTTGGGACGCAAACGGCGATCTCAAATCGAAGCGCAAAAACCCCAATCTGCTTTTCAAGGGGGACAAGCTGAACAAAGGGGATATTGTCAAAATCCCCGACCCCAAAGCGGGGAGCGACTCCGGCTCCACCGGCTCGACGCTCTCCTTCGAGCTGGTCGGGCAGACTCTTTTTCTCAGGATGCGGATTTTGAAAGATGATTTCACCGCACTTCCCAACGCGGAGTACGAGCTTCTTATCGACGGCGTGGCGGCCCCCTTCAAAGGAAAGACCGACGGCAACGGCCAGATTGAAGTGGAGGTTCCAAGAGCCACGCAGGCGGGGATTTTGAAACTGCGGATGCCATTCCCGCTGTCGGAATCGGCGGGTTCCACCGGGGCACCGGCCGGCGGCGCGCAGCAGGGGGAGGTGCCCGTTGTCTGGAACTTGCAGATCGGGGCGATGAACCCGATTTTAGAAAAAGCGCCGGACGGGCCCTGCATTTCCGGCGTGCAGCAGCGCTTGAACAATCTGGGTTTGAACACGGGCCCCATCGATGGCATCAAGGGCCCGAACACCACCGCCGCCATCAAGGCGTTCCAAAAACTTTTCGGCCTTTCCGAATCGGGAAACGCCGATTCCGCCACCCAGCAAAAGATGGAAGAGGTTCACGACAAGCCGGACTCCATCAAAGGGCCGGCGCCGGCCGCCACTGCTTAACGAATGCCTCCGGATCCCACCGCCCCCTTACCACCATCCGAGCGGCTGCCGACCAAGCCGGACGACATCGGCCAGGTCGCGCCCGATTTCGACGACCGGAAACATTTCAACTCGCTGGTCATCCGCCCGCAGTACCGCATCACCCTCCGCTTGGGGGAAATTGAGAATTTGTTCTCGGAGAAGCCGGATACCGACAAGGGGAGGATGGAGCGGATGCAGGTCTTGGGGCTTTTTTACCTGCCGCTCAAGCATAAAAAGGCCGCCACCGCCCTGCCGGTCGCCTGGGACCATTACAAAACCAAAATTTTGAATAATGCCTCCGACGCGCAGGCGGACGCCGACATCCAGGACCGGCTGAAAAAAAAGGTGGTGGATGGAGGCGCGCTTCCGGCCCCGGCGGGTGAAGGGGCGACGCCGGGGGGGGCGAACTTTGCCAAGCTGCGGCTGCCGGGAGGATACACCTTCGTCAATACGCTCGGCGGCGCGGCCGCCATCAATTTGAACAGGGATTCGAAATATCCCCTTGATTTCGGCGCCAACATGCACCGGGTGGAGGATTTTTACTATAAGGACAATCCGGTTTTGGGAAAAATTCCGCTCGTGGCGAAGGTGGAAAAACGGGCCGACGACCAGGGGCAGTGGCGCCCCGCGGAGGGGGTTCACGTGTATTTCCAACTCCTGCCCCCGTACGACCTGCCCGCCTTTGACCCGAACCGGGGTTGCAACCAGCAGTTGAACCACCCGCCTTTACGCGAATCAACCGTCGGGCCGCCGGCGGTGGCGACCGGGCGGGGACCCAAAAAATTGAACGATGCGGAGGAGTTGCGCATCGCTGCCGTTCCCGCCGACCCGCAGAGCGGCAACTGCCCTTCCGACCGGGGGGGGAAACGGGGAAAGTCGGTGGCGGGGAATATTTTTGAAACCACAAGTCAAAAAGGATTTAATGAGCCGCACTCCGGGCGGGATTTGCCCCACAAGCCGTATCCAGTGGCCCACTCGGTAAACCAGGCCGGGGCCAGCCATGCCCATGCCGTCAAGGCTGTAAGCAACGAGGATGGAGAGGCGGGGGTGATTTTTATGCCTTCCCGCGCCGGAGGAGACCGCTACCGGCTGCGGGCCTACATCGGCCCCAAGACCTTGCCCTCTGACGGCACCGGGATGGAGGGGGTGCGGGTCGATACGGGAACTCTGGTCATCTGGCGCAACGTCCGCATCAGCCGCTACATCCAGCAGCCGGCAAACGCCCCGGAGGCGGGGCTTTTGGCGCAGGCCAACCCCGCACCGTACAATCTGGCGACCGCCAACGATTACCTGCGCTCCGTGCGGGTGGTGGATGGCGGCGGCAACAACGTGGGGCTCCCCACGGCCGATTTTTCGGCCCAGGGGAACGCCTCCAACGTTTTCGACGGGGTCATCAAGCAATTTGCCCGCGGGTTCTGTGAGGTGGAGATCGACCGGGCCGCGCAGCTGCCGGAAACCCTTTCACAGGCGGATTGGTCCGCCGCCCGTCAGCAGGCGGTGACGGATGCCTCAGCCGCCCAGCCGGCCTTGAACACGAATTACGACTTGACCATTCTTTTCTGCATGGAGGCCGGCTCGCCGGTGAACGTCAACAACGCCGTCTGCCACGTGCCGATGCGTTCGGCGGAAGCGTACAACGCGCAGCTGCCGGCCGGCTCGCCGCGCGCGATGACCATTCCGGCCGGCGGCGGGGCTTCGCAGACAGATAAGAACAACATGGAAACTCTTTTTTGGGATGTTTTGATGGCCGGGTTTTTGCGCTCCCTAACCAAAAACGGCTACCTGCCGGGTATTACCGTAATCACCGGTGGCTTTGGCGCCACCTGGCAGGTATTGCGACAACTGGCGCGCAACAGCGGCGTGGCGGTGGAGTACCGCGGGGCGTTTGTCTGGCTGGGGCAGGCGGCCTATCCCACCGCCATCAACGTCCCGCAACCGGCGATGACTTATGATTTCACCAGCAATACCTGCCACGAAATGGGGCATACCATTTACCGGCAGCACGGGCCGGGAAACGACCCGGGCCGGAATGCCGGCGGGGGAGCCAACGCCACGGTGCACGATCCCTTGGCTGATTCGATTTGCGTGATGAGCTATCGCAGCTGCGAGGGGCAGTTCTGCGCCAAGTGTTTGTTCGCTTTCCGGGGATGGAACATAGCGGGAATGACCCAAGTGTGAAGGAGAAAACGTGTGGAAAATCGGAACTTTGGTTATTTTGGGGCTGGCTGGAGCTTGCCGGCCGGCGGAGGAGACGGCGATGGCCTTGGACGTTAAACTGACAATCGAGAAAACGGAATTTCTTTTCCAGGAAAGCCCGCGCTGTCTTCTGACTTTGACCAACAGCGGAAAAGAGACCATTCAAATATCCAACCCGGTCACCAGTTTGACCATGCCGGTTTTCAAGTTGACGGATGGCCGGACGGGGGAGGAGACGGTCTTTCAGAAAAAGCCTTCCGAATGGGAGGAAGATATCCGCGAGCCCCTGCCGCCGGGAAAATCTTTGGAGCGGGGATTTTTCCTTTTGGACGAAATTAAAATTGTCGCGCCGGGGGCCTATCGGCTGTCGGTTCTATACGAGTACGACGCCGGCAAAAAGGCGGAATCGGCCCCCCTTAAATTAAACGTCCTGCCGGCGACGCCCAAAAATCTTTCGCTCATCGGCAACGGCCCTTGGGGGAGCATCGCTGTGCAGTACGGCGCGTGGGTCAATCTGGCCGCCGACCCGCCGCAAATCATGCGGACGCTCTTTGAGGCCTTGCCAGGGGGAGGGGTGCGTTCTTCCCACGCGATTGCCAAAGCGGAGCTGGAGGCCAGGCCGGTGCTTTCCGCCCCTCCCAACCGCTCCACGGCCAAAAGCCACTGGGTCGGCTGGCTGGATGAAAACTATTTGCGGTTCGCCCATTTTGACGAGAATATGGGGTCTTCCCCGGTCGGCAAATTCGAGCTTCCCAAGCTGGAGCTGGAAATAATCTCCCCGCTCCATTCCGACCCGGTAACGGATACGCGGGTGCGGCCCAATGCGGCGGCCTTAATCTGGATGGGGGATCCGGATGGGACGCGCTCCGGATTGCAGGTCGTTGAACTGGCGCCCAACAAGGCAACCGCGGGAGGGACCGTCAATCTGCCGGGGGCACGGCCGGGCTGGATTGCAAGCTTTGAACGTTCCAACGGAACTCCGTTGGTTCTCCTTGCGCAAGGGGCCGGGGATAAAGTGGTTCTCTCCTTCCTCCCCTGGCTGGACAAGGAAAGAGGGGGGACGCTTCCCGCCAAGCTTTTTGAGTGGAGGGGGAAGTTCGCCGCAGCGGGAGCGACTATCGACGCCGCCGACGCAATTCTGGGAGCGGTTTTAATCTGGACAGGAAAGGGTGAAACGCTGGAACTGGTAAGTTGGACCTGGGACGCAAAGGGTTCGTTTGCCGAAGGAGAGAAACAAAAAATCGAATGGGAATACGGAAAAAAACTGGACTCCGCTTTTGTGCGGGTAAATTCCAGGGGAGTTCCCATCGCAGCGTTGCGGGATGGCGATGGGAACTGGTCGGTTTTCACCGACGAGGAAAAACCGGCCCCTCTGCCGGGGGCGTATGCCCAGACCAAGCTGCCGTTTGACATCGCCTTTTTGGGAGGAACGGAGCCGGTGCTCATCGGGGGGCGGAATCAGATGGGGTTTGAGATGATTAAACTGGACGGGAGCCCCCTCCCAACCAAAAGGCGTTAAGGATGCCTCCGGCCGCACGAGTAGGGGATATGCACGTTTGCCCGATGCAGACCCCGGGCACCCCCCCCATCCCGCACGTGGGAGGGCCGATTCTCCCACCCGGTTCACCCGCCGTTTTAATAGGGGGCCAACCAGCGGCGGTTATGGGGGGGATGTGCGTCTGCGTGGGGCCACCGGACTCCATCGTGAAGGGCTCCGCCACGGTGCTGATTGGCGGGATGCCGGCCGCCCGGATGGGGGATTCGACCGCCCATGGCGGAACCATCGTCATGGGTTTTCCGATGGTGCAAATCGGCGGGTGAAAAGCTTTTACTTTCGAAGATAGGGTTCGATTTTCCGGTTAAAAATATCCGCGCCGTTCCCCATATCGGGCAAATTGCTTTTTGCTTCCGAAAGAATTTCCAAAAAATCTTTTTTGGGGGATTCAATGCCCAACTCCCCAAAATAGCCCAGCACCCGGCCGGCAAATTTTAAAATCAAAACCGATTCCAGGCCGGAAATATCGTCAAAAAACCAGCCGCAGCTCGAATACATAAACAAAGTGTTTTTCTGCAGTTCCAAATGCCGTATCGCTTTTTCCTTTGCGCTTTTCGATGAACTCTTCAAATGGCCCTCCAAAAATTTGGAGAGCCGTTCGGGGTTCAGGATAACGGCGATGTAGGAATCGCGGGCTTTCCAGGGATCGGCGAGAAGTTCGGCGTCCTCAAAATAGTGAGCGGCTTGGTCGCGCAGTAAATCGAGCGAATCCCGCAGCGGTTTTCTCCAGGCTTGGTTCCAGCCCTCTTTTTCATAAACCCGGCAGCCGCAGTCGGCGTACCAGCGCCCCAGCCCGTGGGGACAGCTCCAGGCAGTCCCTTTGCCGTCCGGCCCTTTTCTGATTTTGACTTCCATCGCCGGCGGATGGTGCTCCAAATACTCGCCAAAGTTGGTTATCCAGAACTCCCGTCTGGGAGCTTCTTCCTCAAGCGCATAGGCCAAACCGCGTTCACCGTAGCGGAAGTGGTGACCGAACGATTCGCCGTCCACGGCGGCAGAAACGAGCCGCTGTCCGGGGCTAAGCTGCGCTTCGAACCGGTCAATTAGGGTTTGGCTGGAAATGAGAACGCCTTCGAAAGCGATGGCTTTTGAAACGGCGTCATTGTAAAAGAAAACGGCAATCGAGCAGCCGGAGCCGTCGCGATGGAAGTAGCGATACGGTATAGATGTATTGAGATTTCCGTTGGTAACATCCGTCCATTTGGATTTTGCATCAACCCGGATGCGTTCGGCCTGGGTGGGGGAGAGAATGACGAACTTAAGCCCTTCATCAATCAGCACACCGAGCGTTTGGTCGTTGCAGGCGGTTTCGGGCAGCCAGAGGGCAACCGGTGCCCGGCCAAAGCGGTGTTCAAATTCGGCAATTCCCCAGCGAACAAGCGTTCGTCTATCACGGTCGTTGCACAGAGGCAGAATGGCATGGACGTAGGCTTGCGCGATGGCGTTGCCGTGGCCGCTGTGGAGGCGGGCGCTTTGGCGGTCGGCTTCGATAATCTTTGCATACGTATCCGGGTGAAAACGTTCCAGCCAGGAAAAGAGGGTGGGGCCGAAGTTGAAGCTTATGCCGGCGTAGTTGTTGACAACCTTAAGGACTTTGCCCTGTTCATCAAGGATTTCAGCGAAAGCATTGGGACGATAGCATTCCTGAAAAATCCGCTCGTTCCAGTTGGCAAACGGTGTGGCAGTGGGCTCCGGATCGATTTCTCCTGTCCAGGGATTTTCCCGCGGGGGCTGGTAGAAATGGCCGTGGATTATAATGGTCGGTTTGTTTTCCTCCATCTTTTTGAATATATCCGCCCATTTGGTCAATGCAAACTTTGAGAATTTGCCTCCTGAAGTGCAAAACCGTATTTTGCAAAAACTGCCGGAGTGGCGGAATGGTAGACGCAAGGGACTTAAAATCCCTCTCCGTTTCTGCGGAGTGCCGGTTCGAGTCCGGCCTCCGGCATAAAATACAGAGATTGGAGATTTGAGATTAGTAAAAACTAAGGCCGCTTACTCTGGGTAAGCGGCCATAAGTTTAAAAGCTTATTAAAGTGTTACTTTAAGAACACCGCCCGCTTGATGTCGGAGAAATCATGCGACTTTAGGCGGTAGAAGTAAATCCCAGAACCAACCAACTGTCCGGAAGTGGTTCGCCCGTCCCAAACCGCAGAATGCGAACCGGCCGGTAGCTCCCCGTCCACCAGCGTGCGAATCTTCTGACCGACGACGTTGAACACCTCCAACACGGCATGTCCCGAACGGGGAAGGGCAAAGTCAATCTTCGTGGTCGGGTTGAACGGGTTGGGGTAGTTCTGGGAAAGGCGGAAGGAACGGGGGCGGTTGCCCGGTTCATCTCCCACGTCGGTGGTGACGTTCAGCCGCACCGGTATGAAGCGGGGGGAATTGAGCGCGCCGGCGGCCTCGATTCGTATGGTGTCCACATAGGTCAGCGGGTTCAAGTCGGTGTTCACGGAAACGGTGATGGTTCCATCATCCGTGCCGGAAGGAGGGTTGATGGAAAGCCACGGAGCAGCGTGCAGAATGGTCGCCGTCCAGTTCAAGGGCAGCTGGCCGCCGTTGGAGATGTCGATAAACTGTGGCGGAATCGACTGATTTCTTTGGGCGTTGAAATCGAGCGACGATTGCGATATCTGGAGCGAGGCGGGGGTCAAAACCGGCGCAATGTTCAGATTTACCGTGACCGTGGCGGGGGAACCGGAAGCGCCGGAGGCGGTGATGGTCAGATGGCCGGTGTGCGGGCCGGCGGACAAACCGGCAATGGAAACCGAAACGTTCAGGTTTCCCGCATTCGTGCCGGAGGCACTGGCGGGGTGTAACCAGGGCTGGTCGGAGACGAGATTCCAGTTCAAATCACCGCCGCCGCCGTTGTAAATACCCAAGGGTTGGGAAGGGGGATCGGCCTGTCCCTCTGTCGCCTCAAAGTTCAGAATGTTTTCGGAAACCTGCAGTACCGGAACGGGAGGTTCGGTTACCAAAAAGTTGACCACGACGGACTGCGGAGAATTCGTGGCCTGGTTGGAAAAGACCTGCAAGGTGTGTGTGTAAAACCCCGGTACTAAGCTTCCCGGCAGGGCGGTCAGTTGCACGTCTGTTGGAGCCAAGGCCGGGCCGGGGGGAATGACCGAAAGCCAACCTGGAATGCCTCCACCGAAGGACCAAGTCATATCGCCGCTTCCAACATTGCGAATTTGCAGAGTCTGCGGAGCAGTGGAATTTCCCCCCTGACTGGCGCTGAAATTAATCGTGTCGTCCGGCGTCAAGGAGATAATGGCCGTTTGCGCCGAGGTAATGGTCAAAGAAATCCGCACTGAATCGGGGGAATTGGTGGCCTGATTGGAATACAGTTTTAAATAGTAGCTGTAGGCGCCCGGAGTCAAGCTGCCGGGGAGGGCGGTTATTTGCACATCCGCGGGGGCCGTGGAAGGCCCCGGGGGGGAAACGGCAAGCCAAGAGGGATGCCCCACACCGAAAGCCCAGCCCATCGTGCCGGTGCCGGTGTTGCGGATTTGCAAAATTTGCGGCGGCGGGGGCGAACCCCCCTGTTGGGCGGTAAAATGGAAGGAATCCGGCGAAAGGGAAATAAAAGCCGACTGGTTCGGGGCGACGGTAAAGTTGATCCGCACGGAATCGGGAGAGTTTGTGGCTTCGTTCGAGTAAACCTTGAGCGTGTGACTGTACGTGCCGGGCACCAGATTTCCGGTCAGGGCGGTCAATTGCACGTCGCTGGGGGCCGTGGAGGGACCCGCCGGGATGACCGAAAGCCAGGGAGGGATTCCCGAACCGAACGACCAGCCCATCGTGCCCGTTCCGTTGTTCCGGATTTGCAGCGTTTGCGGCGGCGGGTTGGCACCCCCCTGAACGGCGAAGAAATTGAACGTATCGGGCGAAAGGGAAATTATGGCCGTACGCGGGGAGCTGACGGTGAAGCGTACTTTGACGGAATCGGGAGAATTGGAGGCTTGATCGGAATACACCTTGAGCCAAAAAACGTACGTTCCGGGAACCCGACTGCCGGTGAGGGCGGTCAACTGCACGTCCGTCGGCGCCGTGGAGGGGCCCGGCGGGACGACTGAAAGCCAGGTGGGCATCCCAAACCCAAAAGCCCAACCCATGGAGCCTGTGCCGGCATTGCGGATTTGCAAAATTTGCGGCGGCGGATTCGGCCCCCCCTGTTCGGCGTTGAAGACAAAGGAATCCGGCGTGAGGGAGATTATCGCCGTCTGCTGGGCGGAGGCAACGAGGAAGGAAAAGAAAATAAAGAAGGGAATGGCCAAAAGCGACTTCCGCATACCGTTTATCCTTTCAATTCGAGACGCGCCGTTTTCCTTGCCCCACCTGCCCCCTCCGGCAGGCGAGAAACTTTCCGCCGGTATAATACATCCCGCCCCGCTTTATTGTCAACTACCCTTTCTATCTCTTAAAAGGTAAGGTCAAAAAATGAAAAAGCAAGCCGTTTTTGAGTGGCGCGGCCAATCAGGGGCGTTTTGGGTTTGCCGATGGTTTTAATGGACCGAAAAGCTCGGAAAGGGGTAGTTTTTTCTTTCACAAAAACGGGAGGATGCGTATCTTCGCCAAAATCGATGGATCAACGGGAGCCATGACACAACGGACGAAGACCGTTCTATCCAGAAGTTTTTCCTCCGATCCGGCGGTTCTGGAGGCCTTTTATACCTGGCTGGAAGAGGTCCTGCGGGTGTTTCCGCTTGGGAAGAAGGAGGCGGATCGGGTGGTACTGGCGGCGGCCGAGGCTTTCAGCAATGCCGTTCAGCACGGCAACCGGGCCAATCCTAAAAAAAGAGTCGAAGTTCAAATTTCCTTTTTGGGCCCGCGCCTTATTGTGCGGATCGGAGACCAGGGAGATGGCTCGCCGCCGCACGCGCCCAAAAAAAGCGGGCTTTTCGACACCTCCGGCCGGGGATGGGAAATGATGCATCAGTTGGCGGACGGGGTTGCCATTCGCCGGGAAAACGGGTTTTTCTGGGTGGAGTTATCCTTCAAAATGCCGAAAGATTACACAGGGAAGCCGAAGGAAAAAAGGGGGAAAAAGGGTGTTGGAAAAATCCGTTCTGGTCGTCGACGATGAGCTTTTAATCCGCGATTTATTGTACGATTTCTTTCTGGAAAAAGGATACAAGGTCTCGGTGGCCGATTCCGGCCCCGCGGCCCTGGAGAAGCTCGGCAAACAAACCTTCGACGTTCTTTTGGTGGACTTAAAAATGCCGGCGATGGATGGCATCGAGTTCATCAAGGAGGCCCGCAAAAAGAAAATTGAAACGCCGGTCGTCATCATTACCGGTTTCCCCAGTTTAGAAACCGCGCTGGACGCCCTGCGCCAGCGGGTTTTCGATTATATCATTAAGCCCTTCAACATCAACCAGCTTTTTGCCACCGTCCGCCGGGCGGCGGACGGGGCAAAACCGACCGGCACTTCTTAATTCAATTGCCAAAAACCCATTCGGCCTCTATATTTGCAGCCGAATGGAAAAAGAACTTGCCGAGCGAGTCAAGCTTTTTTCCCAAACATTTTCCGCTTTAAGTCATTCCGTTCAAAAACTGGCCCGGGAACAGGAGGAACTGCATTTGCGCTTCGGCGAGCTGGCAGCCGTTTTGGAACGGAGCCATCTAGCCCACCGCAAAAGTTTGGCGGAAGAGGAGGCGCTTTCGCTTTTTTTGGATAACATCCTGGAGACCGTGCAGACCGGAATTGTGGCGGTGGATCCGGTCGGCGTAATCACCCTTTTCAACAAGGAAGCGGAACGGATTTCCGGCCTTACGGCCAGCGAAGTGCTGGGCCAGAAGTATGAAAAGTTCTTCCCCGTTCCCCTTTCCGTGCTGGAAACGCTGGCGGTCGGCAAGCCCATCACCGGGCGTGAAAAGCATTTAATGAATACCGAGGGGAAAAAAATTCCGCTGGGTGTTTCCACGGCGCTTTTGTACGACCGGGAGGGGAATCTTTCCGGGGCGCTCGAGGTAATGACGGACCTCTCGGCCTATAAGACGCTCGAAACCGAGCTGGAGCAGAGCAAGACGATGGCGGCGCTCGGAGAAATGGCGGCGCTTGTTGCTCACGAAGTGCGCAACCCGCTGGCGGGTATTTCGGGGTTTGCCGGGCTTTTGAAGCGGGAGCTGAAAGATCCCAATCTCGTTACCATGGTTGAAAAGATTTTGCAGGGGGCTGCTGATTTGGAGCGACTGGTCTCCTCCCTTTTGAGCTACACGAACCGGCTGGAGCTGAACCAGGAACCGTTGCCGCTCAAGGAACTTGTTGAACTTACCACGCGAGACCTACAGGGAAACTTGGAGCGGAATCTTGAACAAAAAGACCTGATCGTCCGCGGGGACGGGCAGTACTTGAAGATGGCGCTGCGCAATCTGGTCGAAAACGCTTTTCAGGCCTGCGGCAATAGAGGGAACGTGAAAATCACCCTCACAGCCGGCCTGCTGGGGAAAACCGCGCGACTGTCAGTTTCGGACAACGGCCCCGGCATTTCCCCCGAAATACAAAAAAAGATTTTCACTCCGTTTTACACCACGCGTGAGGAAGGGACTGGACTTGGGTTGGCGATCGTTAAGAAAATCGTGGAAGCGCACCGCGGGCGGGTCTGGGTGGAGTCCCTTCCGCAAAACGGGGCAACCTTTTATATTGAACTCCCTTTGTGGAGATAGAATGGCCGAACTTTTAATCGTTGACGACGAAAAGCTGGTGCGGGAGTTTCTTTCCGAAACGCTCTTGCAGGCGGGATACGCCGTGCGTACGGCGGAAAACGGAGAAGCGGCCTTGAAGGAGATTGCCGACCGAGAGTTCGACCTCATTTTTACCGACGTCAAAATGCCGCAGCTTTCCGGCATCGAGCTATTGAAAGCGGTACGCCAAAGCTCCCCTTTCACATCCGTGGTCGTCATCACCGCCTACGGCACGGTGACGGACGCCGTGGAAGCGATGAAGCTGGGGGCGTTCGATTATCTCCCCAAGCCGTTCACCCCGGAGCACATTGAGGTCACTGCTAAAAAAGCGCTCGACTACCGGCGGTTGCTTTTAGAGAACCGGCGGCTGAAAAAGGAGCTGGCGGGGAAGTTCGAAAATATCATTGGACGAACGCCGGCCATGAAGAAGGTTTTTGATTTAGTTGAGTCGGTTGCTCCCAGCCGGGCAACGGTTTTAATCGTTGGCGAATCCGGCACCGGCAAGGAATTGATTGCCCGCGCCATTCACCATTTTTCTCCTCGCAAGGATGCCGCCTTCGTCCGCACCAACTGCGCCGCTTTGCCTGAGGGGCTGATTGAATCTGAACTGTTTGGACACGAAAAAGGGGCCTTCACTGGCGCCTTGCGCCAGACCCGGGGGCGGTTCGAAATGGCGGACGGCGGAACTCTGCTCCTCGACGAAATTTCCGAAATTCCGCTCGGACTGCAAGCCAAGCTTTTGCGCGTGCTTCAAGAAAGAGAGTTTGAACGGGTCGGCTCAGGCTATACGCTCAAAGTCGATGTCCGCGTCGTGGCAACGACGAATCGGAATTTGGACGAAGAAGTCAAAAAAGGTCGCTTCCGCGAGGATTTGTACTACCGCTTGAACGTCGTTAAAGTGGAGATGCCGCCGTTGCGCGACCGGCGGGATGACATTCCGCTTTTGGCCGCCCATTTTATGCAGAAATACGCTGCCGAAAACGGCAAGAAAATCGACGGCATTGCCCCCAAGGCGCTCTCGCTTTTGTGTGACTACCCCTGGCCGGGGAACGTGCGGGAGCTGGTGAACTTTATGGAGCGGGCCGTGGTGGTGGCGCAGTCCAATATCCTTCTGCCCTCCGATTTCCCCAAGGAATTGATTCTGGGAATTTCCGCTGGCGGGGAGGACCGCCTGCGTCCGGGCGTGACCATCGAGGAAATGGAAATGCGGCTGATTTTGAAGACGCTCGAGGCGGTTGATGGCAACAAGACCAAAGCGGCCCAGATGCTGGGGGTCACGGCGCGCACGCTGCACAACAAGCTGGCGGATTACGGACTTAAAGACCGGGTGGAAGGGGAAAAAGTTCCTGCCGAGTAGTTTTCCGTCGCTGGATTTATCCAAACTCAAAACCTATTCGATTGAGCGCCGAAGCCACAAGTCGGCGGTCGGTTTGTTCGCTTCCGTTCCACGGCCTTCCAAGGAAATTGTAAAACTTGTCGAAGGGCTGCCGCAGATTCTGAAGGGAGAAGAGTGGCGCAAACTCATACCGCTCTGGCTTTCCGCAAAACGGAAGAAGAAGACCCGGCTGGTGATGGCCGGAGCGCACGTTTTGAAGTGCGGGCTTTCCCCCGTGCTTATCGACTTGGCCGAGCAAGGATTCATCTCCACCCTGGCCCTGCACGGGGCAGGGGGGATTCATGATTTGGAAATCGCCTTTTTCGGGCAGACATCGGAAGAAGTGGCGGATACCCTTGAAGAGGGAAAGTTTGGTATGGTGAAGGAAACGGCGGAGCTTTTCGCCGCCGCGGTTTATTTGGCGGCGCGGCGGAACATCGGCTTGGGGGAGGCGTTCGGCGAGTACATTGAGAAGACCAAAGCGCCATACCGGAAATATTCCCTGCTTTACAACTTTTACCGATTGCGTCTTCCTGCGACAATTCACGTCGCCTTTGGAACGGACACGGTGCACCAGCATCCCAATTTTCCGGCCGGGGAGACGGGGGAGGGGACTTGGAAGGACTTCAAAGTGCTCGCATCCGCCGTTGGAGGTTTACATAACGGGGGAATTGTCGCCAATCTTGGTTCGGCAGTCATTCTGCCCGAAGTTTTCTTAAAAACACTCGCCGTTGCCCGAAACATCTCCAGCCCGGTCAAAAACTTTACGGCGTCCAATTTTGACATGATTCAGCACTACCGCCCCAGCCAGAACGTGCTCTTGCGCCCTACGTTGAAATCCGGCCAGGCGTTTGCCTTCACCGGGCATCACGAAATCATGCTGCCGCTTTTGGCGGCCAGTTTAAAGAGCTATGAAAGGTTCAAAAGAAAATGAAAATCGTGGAATGCGTCCCCAATTTCTCCGAGGGAAGGAATAAGGAAGTCATTCAGGAGCTGATTGCCTCCATCCAGAAAGGCGGGAAGGTGAAGATGCTGGATTGGGAGGCGGACGCGGACCACAACCGTTCGGTCATCACTTTTGCCGGAGAACCGGAAGAGTGTCTTAACGCCGCATTTTTCGGAATTGCCCGCGCGGCGGAGCTTATCGATATGGAAAAGCACAAAGGGGAACATCCGCGGCTGGGGGCCGCAGACGTGGTGCCTTTTGTGCCGATTTCCGACGTTACTCTCGAAGAATGTGTGGAACTGGCCCGGCGATTGGGGAGGAAAGTCGGGGATGAATTGCAGATTCCGGTTTATCTCTACGAGGCGGCGGCGACGAGGCCGGAGCGGGTCAATTTGGCGAAAGTGCGCAAAGGGGAATACGAGGGGTTGAAAGAGGAATTAGGGAAAAATCCGGAGCGGAAGCCGGATTTTGGCCCGGAGAAGATTCATCCCAAAGCCGGAGGGTGCATTATCGGCGCGCGGATGCCCTTGATTGCCTACAATGTTTATCTGAACACAGATGACATCAACATCGCCAAGCAAATTGCCAAAGTCGTCCGGGAAGCGGGGGGTGGGCTGCCGGCGGTGAAGGCGCTCGGGTTTGAAATCAAGGCGCGAAAGCAGGTTCAGGTTTCGATGAACTTGACCAATTATCTGAAAACGCCGCCGCATGTTGCTTTCGAAGCGGTCAAAAAGGAGGCCGAAAAGCTGGGAGTGGAGGCCGTATCGAGTGAAGTGGTCGGTTTAATTCCACAGCCGGCCTTGAACGTGGCTGGCATTCACTATTTGAAATTGGAGAATTTTTCCGACAATCAGATTCTCGAAGAAAAACTGCGCAAGGCCGGGATTGGCATCGGCACTCCATCTTTTCTGGATGAGGTAGCGTCATCCTCACCTGCTCCGGGGGGTGGGGCTTCCGCCGCGCATACAGCGGCATTGGCTTGTGCTTTGGTAGCAATGGTTTGCCGGTTGACCATCGGCAAAAAGAAGTATGCCGGTGTAGAACAGGAAATGAAACAGACGCTTGAGACCGCCGAGGCGTTGCGCAAGTACTTCGAGAACGCTGTGGAAGAAGATACGCGGGCCTTCAACGTGGTGATGCAGGCCCTGGGTATGCCCAAGGAGACGGAGGAGCAGAAAAAAGCGCGGGCACAGAAAATGGAGGAGGGTTCCAAGGCGGCAAACGTGGTACCGGTCGCCGTTTTGGAGCGCGTGCCCAAGCTTTTGCGCTTGGCCAATACGGCGGCTGAAAGGGGGAACGTGAACGCCACCTCCGATGCCGCCACGGCCGGGTCTTTGGCATATGCCGCCGCCGAGGGGGCGTATTTCAACGTGCTTATTAATCTAAAGGGAATTTCCGACAAAACGTACGTTTCTGAAACGAGCTGGAAGGCCAAAAACTACCTGCAGGAAGCAATGGCGGAAAAAGAAAAAATGCGGCAAATTTCCGAGAAGCTATTATCTTTAGGGGATTGAACGGGCTTAAATTCGAGGAGCATATGAAACGACTGTTTTCCACCGCCGCTTTGTTTTTTTTGTTCACCGCATCCGTTTTTGCCATCACCGCCCAGCAAGAGCAATTGATAGTCAACAATGTTCAAGCCATCTTTAGCCAGGCCGAGTTGGTGTTACCGGATACAAGTCGAGTCCCTCGGCTTTGCGGTATGTCAACGATTCTGGAGGCCAAGTTACACTTCGATGAACTCTCTCCATCTGCTCAAGCAGCGCTTCAGCCTTTACTTTCCGCGCGTCCAGTGCGGCAGAAAATCTACGACACTCCATCCGGACATTTTCGTATTCATTACGATACCACGGGAAGCGACTCCGTCCGCAACGCTACCATCCGAAACGCCCAAGGCTTACCGGTCTGGGTGGATACTTTGGCAAGGGCATTGGATTCCATTTGGACAAAAGAAGTTACCCAAATGGGGTTTCGTCCTCCGGTCGGAGATAGCTTCTACACCCCAAATGGAGGGAATGGCCGATTGGATATCTATCTGGAGAACTTGGGCTTGGGTTTGGGGGCGACTTTTCCCGATTCGGTTGGGGGTGTTTTGGGGAACCGGGCCACGTCCTTCATTATTCTCGATAATGATTATGATGTGTACCCATATAACGACCCGCAGTCTGGAATTGGCCCCAGCGGCGGGATGCGGGTCACTGCCGCACACGAGTTTTTTCATGCGGTTCAGTTTGCCTATACAGCCTACGGCGCCGAAGTTGTAGGCGGCAATTTAAAGCCATACTGGTACGAGGCCACTGCCACATGGATGGAGGACCAAGTGTACAACGAGATAAACGACTACCGACAATATCTGCTGTTTTGGTTTCGTGCCCCTGCACTGTCCTTCCGCAACTTTTCCTCGGATTATTTTAATCCTAATCCAGATGTGCAGAATAGGGTATTTCGGCCCTATGCTTTAGGAATCTATGGCCAGTATCTATCCAAGCGGTTCCCAAATCCCTCCTACGGGTATTCGGTTGTGCGGAGGGTGTGGGAACAGATGGCCACGGTGACAGGCTTCAACTTGTTTTCCGCGCTGGATGCCGCCCTGGCCCCCATGGGATACAACTTCATTTCCTCCCTGCAGGAGTTTTACCGGTGGAATTACTTTGTGGGAGCTAAGGTCCCCTTGAATGCGCCGGATACATTATATGGCGCCGAGGCGGCGGCTTGGCCGAGCTTTGAGCTATTCGACCAGGTGGATTCCACATCCAATTATCCCACCCAGCACCCGGAGGTTTTCGTTCCGTGCATTAGCTGCCATCCCACCGTCATAAAATTCTTTTGCGCCCCGTGCTTCGTCAATACGGTGGGGTTTCCCTGCAGTACCAAATGCCCCCCCTGCCGGTTCGTTCCGTACCAGCCGACCAATGTCTCGGTTATAAACTGCGTTAACGACATCGAGGATTTGGGAGCGTCGTATTTGAATCTGCAGAATCCCGGCGGCGGTTCGTTTATGGAATTTGCCCTTGTTTCGGACACGGCCCGGCCGGCGCCGTGGTTTGCGAGCGCCGTGGGATACAACACGGGCAGCCGCACCTACACTTTTTTGAGCAACCAGGCCACCGATCCTTCCGGGAAAATACCAGAGGTCTTTTTTGGGGACTTCGGCAACTATACCGAAATCGTAGTGATGGTGACGAACAGTGAACTCGTGTCGTCTGGTGCAAAACGGGACAGTTCCGCCTATGCCTATTCGGCCAACGTGGACAGCGCCGCCCCGCCGGGCGTTACGCAGATTGTCGAGGGGCGCCCGAATCCCTTCCGGACGCAAATCGACCCCTACGTGAAGTTCCCCATTGATTTGGATTCCCTTTCCGGCACCTGGGATATCGATTTGCTTGTTTTTTCGACGTCCGGTGAAATTGTATATCAGAAGAATTACGAGCTGCAGGGAGGATTTCCCTATAGCGAAACGGTCAACTGGAGCGGAAGGAACGGAAGCAACGAGCCGGTGGCGTCCGGGGTTTATTTCTGCAAAATTATCATGAAGGAAAAAGGAACTTCCCGAAAGGTTGAAAAACTTTCCAAAATCGCTTTAATCCGCTGACGGGTTTGAAAGCCGCTCTCATCCTCGCGGGGTGCTTTTTCTTCGGAGCGGCTTTTTGTTTGGCTTCAGAAAACGATACATCCCAGTCGAAACTTACCCAAGAGGAATTGCTTTCCGCTTTTTCCAGCCCCATTCAACTCGGCCGGGAGGAAACGGACCGGTATAATCCGGAGGATTTGGCGGCACTTCTTTTCTTCAAGCCCTCCATCGACATTTTTTCGATTGGGCCATTTGGACAGAAGCAGGGATTTTCCAACTGGGGAAGAATAGGGAAGGGGGAGGAGATTTTGTATGAGGGGCAGACTCGCGCGCCGATTTACTTGAACTATCCACAAACCTCGGAAGCTGATTTGACGCCGATGCAATTTGAGCAGGCGGATTCGGTTAGTTTTTTCGACCATCCGCTGGCCTCTTTTCTTTTCGGAGCGCAGGCCCCGGCCTCCATTTACATTCACAGCGCCTCGGCGGAGGTCAAACAGCCGCTGGTTTCGGCGCGGTATAACAAGCGCAACGAGAACGCCAATCCTTTTTCATCCACCATCCAATCCACGGCGATTTTCGACATCCGCCGGCCGCTCGGTCAAAAGGCGTTTGTCCGCGGCATTGGCGGCTTTAAGAACCGGAATGCGGTTGAGTTGAACGACCATACCGAGGTCCAGAACTATCACTTGTCCATTGAAAACGCGGCCGGGTCCAAAAATCACTGGCGGGGCGGCTATGAGCTGGACCGGGATTTGGGGGAGATCGTTCCCTTCACCGGCATTCCAGATACAAATTTGGGAAAGAATTTCCGTCGGGATGCCTTCTTTTTCCGTATGGATGGCCGAATTTCGGCCAAAATGAAAGTCGAAGCCGATTTTCGCTATCAGCGCACAGACCAAAAGATTTTGTCAACGGATACCACCCTGCGCCGACGGGTAGAGGAGAGGAGGCCGTTTTTTGGTCTCGCTTTGAATATGGAGGGGGGGCGCTCGCTGGCCAAATTATACGCCAACGTTGGTGCTACGATGCTTAATCAGCATCCCGGCCGGGCGGATGATTGGCAAGTCCGGCTGGGGGCCGTTTGGGCGGCCAAATTGGATGATAAAACCATCTTTTCGGTTATCGGGCAGGTCTCGGAGACCCGTTTTGAATCTCCCAAACCGGAGGGGTGGGTGGGGCTTAGTCGTTCGTTAGGGGCACATCAATCTGTTTTTGTCACGGCTTCCAGTCAGGTGATTTATCCATCTGTTTTTGACAGGTATTTTGAGCCAAAAAACTTGACTTCCTATTCTGAACTTTCCGACTCCGGTGAGCCAGAAAGGAGCAATCAATTAAACTTAGCATACAAAGTTGAAACACGACGTTTTTCGGGGGGTGTTTCAATTTTTGCTGCAAAGAGCGACAACTATCTCGCTTGGGAAAGCATCGGCATCAGCGGAAACAGCAGAGCGCCTGTTTTCAAAGATATTGAAGGAGCCGGAGGAGAAATTGGCTTTGGCCTCAAATATTTGGGGGATTGGAAAGCTGGTTACGTTTTCAAGGATTTTGGCGACCGTAAAATCAGAATCCGCCTCCATCTTTTCGCTCGGCATCGTGTCTATTTGCGCTGGACAACTCCTCAAGTAAAACCAATTAAAGCGCTCTCCTTTCGGATGGTTCCGTTGGTCTACTATTTCAGCCCCTTTCAAGATGATATATTTCCATACAAATTGAGAAAGGCTGTGTTAACAAACCTGAAGATCATTGGTGCGGTTAAAAACTTCAATTTCTTTTATTCAGTGGAAAATTTATTTGACCGGCAATACTTCTTGCGCGGGTCTGTATCGCAGCCGGGGCGGTCGTGGGTTTTCGGATTCAACTGGAGTTTGTGGGATTAGAATGAAGCTTCCCTGGAAAATATGGGCGTGGGCGAGCTACGATTTTGCCAACACCATTTTTTCGATGAACGTGGTCTCGCTATATTTTGCCCAGTGGGTCATCTTTGATTTAGGGCAGGAGGAGCTTTCGTACAGCTTATCCTATTCGCTTTCGATGTTGGCTGTGGCTTTAACGCTCCCCCTGCTCGGCTCGCTGGCGGATAAGCACTTGTATCATCATCGCTTTTTGGTGGTTTTCACACTCATCTGCATTGCGGCAACGACGGGGCTGGGGTTGCTCGGGAACTCCGGTCTGCCGGTCGTCACAATGGCTGTTTTCGCACTCATTCTCTTCGGCTTTGCGAACTATTTTTTTGAGGGAGGAATCGTTTTCTACAATTCGCTACTGCCAGAAGTGTCGAAGGAAATGGGGATGGGGAAAACCTCTGGTATCGGCGTGGGGTTGGGATATTTCGGCACGATTGCCGGGCTGTATCTGGTCCGGCCGTTTGTGGCGGACGGAACACGGGCGGATGCGTTCATTCCGACCGCCGTTTTGTTTTTGATTTTCTCCTTTCCCATTTTTTACTTGGCGTGGCATACCCGCCACGCCAAGGGGAGCTTGGTGGCGCCGACCTATTCTTTCAACCTTTGGAAAATCCTGAAAGAAACCCGGCAATATCCGGGGCTTACGCGGTTTTTGATTGCCGATTTTCTCTTGGAAGACGCCGTGGTAACAATAATCATCTATATGGCTGTGTATATGCAGAAGGTGTACGCCATTCCGGACAGCGTGAAAACCAATTATCTGGCGCTGGCGACAACCGCCGCCATCGCAGGGGCTTTTTTGGCGGGATGGGTCACGGACAAGATCGGACCGCGAAGAACTTTGAAGTTTGTTTTCTTGGGCTGGCTTTTGGCTTTAGCGGCCATTGCCTTTGCCCCGAGTGTTCGGGTCTTCTACATTCTCGGCGGGTTTGTGGGAATGTTTTTGGGGGCGACATGGACTTCTTCGCGCCCGCTTTTGGCGCAATTGGTGCCCAAGGAAAAGCTGGGACAGTTTTTTGGATTGTATTCGCTGTCCGGGCGGGCGGCGGCGATTGTGGGGCCGATTATTTGGGGGCTGGTGGTCAAGCTTCCGATGGCGGGAAGCGGCGCTTACCGCGCCGCCGTTTTGGCGCTTGACTTGATGGTGCTTTTTGGCTTTCTAATCTATTTGAAAATGCCGAAAGAAAGCAAAGCCTGATGTACTATCACTATTCCGGGGTCATTCACATTCACACCACCGACTCGGATGGTACTTTGCCGTTCGACGAAGTGCTCAAAATCGGGCAGGAAAGCGGGCTCGATTTTATGATGTTTTCCGACCATAACACGCTGAAAAAGCTGAAGGAGGGGAAGGAGGGATGGCACGACAAGACCTTGGCAATCATCGGCTGCGAAATCAACGACCGGGACAACAAGAATCATTTTCTGGCGTTTAATTTGAAGGAAACGATACCCTTCGGTGCCTCGGCGGAGGAATACGTGACGGAAGTGGCCCGCCGGGGCGGCGTCGGCATCATCGCCCATCCGATTGAAACCCGGCAGGTCTTGCCACAGTACGGGCTTTATCCGTGGACGGCGTGGAAGGCGGAAGGATTTCACGGTATCGAACTTTGGAACCATATGTCGGAATGGATGGAGCATCTGACTCCGATGAACCGGCCGTTTATGCTCTTTTCGCCACGTCGGTTTTTGGTTACGCCAAGAAAAGAAATACTGGAAACCTGGGACCGGTTGAGTCAAAAACAAAAGGTTTGCGGGATAATGTCTGCCGACGCCCATGCCTTCCGGCATAAAATTTTCGGCCCCATTCACGTGCGGATTTTTCCGTACGAAGTCAAGTTCAAGGCGCTGCGGACGAATTTGATGCTACGCAAGCCGCTTTCCCAAAAATTCGAACTGGCCAAGGATGAACTTCTGGAGGCGCTGCGCGGCTGCAGCGTCTATGGTTCCAACTTCCGCTGGGGGGATGCGCGCGGGTTCGAATTCAAAGCCGAGCAAAAGGGGAACGAAGCGATAATCGGAGAGGAGATGGAAGTAGAGGGGCTGGTGAATCTTTCCGCCAAGGCCCCCAGACCGGGCCGCTTTCGGCTGATGTGCGATGGGCAGTTGGTCAAGGAAGCGGAAGGGAACGATTTTATCTACCAGACCCGCCAGCCGGGGCTGTATCGAATTGAGGTTTTGAAAGGGAACAAGGGTTGGATATACTCCAATCACATCCGCTTGACCGGTAAAAAACAATGAACGGCGAAATACAAACCTTCATCTTTTTCTCCGAGCTTCTGGGCCGGACGATACCGGACGAGAGCGGGCGTTCGCTCGGGCGGCTGGTGGATGTGGCGGTCGTTTTGGACGAGCTTTTTCCCAACGTGGAGCGGGTGGTTTTGAAAGTGAGATGGAAGGGGTACTGGGAATTGGACTGGAAACATATCCGGCATTTGGATGGCCGCACCCTGATTGCCAAAACGGATGCAGCCGAGCATTTACGCCCGCTTACTGCGAATCCAGCGCAGGTGCTTTTGCGGGACGAGGTTTTGGACAAGCAGGTGGTGGACACCTTCGGCTCGAAGATCGAACGCGCCAACGATTTGCATTTTCTCATCAACAAAGGGGAACTGCGGCTGGTGCACGTGGACGTTGGCTTCCGCGGGATTCTGCGCCGCCTCGGATGGACGAAACCGGTAGATGCCGCCACGCAGTGGCTTTTTTCCTACGTTTTGCCCGACCGGATGGTTTCTTGGAAATACATCCAGCCCCTGGCTTCCGACTCGGAAAAGAAACGGTTGAAGCTGAACGTCGGCGTGCGCGGCCTTCGGGACTTGGATCCCGCCGATTTGGCCGACATCATCGAAGAGCTGGACCGCAAGAAGCGGGAGCATGTTTTCCATACACTGGACGTCGAAATTCAGGCCGATGCCCTGGAGGAGCTGAAACCGGAATACCAGAAGCTGCTCATTGAAACCCTTTCCGAGGAACAGGCCTCCAGCGTGATAGGGGAAATGCAGCCGGACGAGGCGGTTGATTTGCTGCAGGATTTGCCCAAGGAGACGCAAGAAGAGATTATCGAAAAAGTGAAGCCGCAAACTCGGCAGGAGCTGAAGGAGCTATTGACCTTCAAGGAAGGGACGGCAGGAAGTTTAATGACCTCGCGCTACCTTTCCATCGGGCCGGAGGCGACCGTGCAGGAGGGAATGGCGAACTTCCGCGCGCATCACAAAGGGGTGGCGAGCAATTACTACACCTATGTAGTGGATGGGGAAAAAAAGCTGTTGGGGGTATTTTCGTTACGGGATTTATTGATTCATCCGCCGGAGGCCAAAATAGGCGACGTGATGCACAAGCATCCCAAAAAGGTAAAGCTGAAGGATTCCAGCAAAAAAGTGGGGCAGCTTTTTTTAAAGTACAATTTCTTGGCCGTGCCAGTGGTGGACAAAAAAAACGTGCTTTCCGGCATCGTCACGCTGAAAGATGCTTTAGAAGCCGTGCTGCCGGAAGTGGCGAAGCAGTAATTTATTCTGGTCCCAGTTTTACCTGCACCAGATTTGTCCCATCCGCATTCATAATCGTTATGCTTGAACTCGGCCAGCCGCCGGTAATGACTGCCAGTTTGGAGCCGTCGGGCGAATAGCGGGTGAAGAAGGCACGCGCGTTGCCCGTTTTAACCGGCTTCAACCCAGAGCCGTCAGTTTTGATAGAATAGATTCCCTCTAAACTGTCCAGATTGGAAGTGAAGATGATTTCCTTGCCACCCGCCGACCAAGCGGGAAAGATGTTATTGGCGACATTATTTGTAATGTTCTTCGGCTTGGAGCCATCGGCGCTGCAAATGTAAATCTGGTCTTTGCGGTCGCCTTTTTCGTAGTAATACACCAGATTCTTCCCATTCGGTGACCAAATTGGATTGTATTCTTTGTCCGGTGTATTGGTCAGCCGCTTAAGGCCGGTGCCATCGATATTCATCACATACAGCTCATAATTTCCATCCCGAACAGAGGTAAAGGCAATTTTTTTCCCATCCGGCGAAAACGAAGGGCAGATATCTTTTTCGGGATGGTTAGTAAGGCGGACGGGATTGCTGCCATCGGAACTCATTACATAAATCTCAAAGTTGCCATCCCGATTGGAGTTGAAGGCGATTTTCCTTCCATCCTGTGACCAGGAAGTCCAATAATCCTCTGTGGTATCGTTGGTAATTTGCTTCAAGCCGGAGCCGTCAGCATTGACCTCGTATATTTCAAATGGCTCCTTTTCCGTCCGCGCTGAAAAGGCAATCCTCTTTCCATCCGGTGACCAGGAAAGTTCCTGGCAGAAATAGGATTTTGTTTGGGCGTTGGATAATCCAACGCTAATAACAAATAGGATGACTCCAGTGATTGGCTTTGTTTTTTTCATCGCCGCGCTCCTTCCCATTTTCATCATCATATAAAGAGGTTTTCTATTTGTCAAAGTTGACGCCTCTGAGCAAGCAGGTATATTCATTTTTCCATGTCCGTTCCAATTGTTGCCATTGTCGGAAGGCCGAATGTGGGGAAATCGACCTTGTTCAACCGGCTCATCAAAAAGCGGATTGCCATCGTGCACGATCAGCCGGGGGTGACGCGGGATTTGAACTACCATCTGGCAAACTGGAACCGGCGGAATTTTTATCTGGTGGACTCCGGCGGGTACATTCCCGGCAGCCATCCGGACAGGGGGCTGGGGCCGCAGGATACCGGCGAAATCGCCCAACTGGTACGGGAGCAGGTGGACACCGCGATTCAGCAGGCGGATTTGGTGGTGCTGGTCACCGACGTGCAGGTGGGGGCGCAGGAGGATGAGCAATATTTGGCGCGGATGCTGCAACGCTCCGGCAAACCGGCGATCCTGGCGGTCAACAAGGTGGACAGCGAAAAGGAAGAGGCGGATGCGGCCTATTTTTCCCGCTTGGGATTGGGAGAGCCGGTGTATGTTTCCGCCGCCACCGGGCGGGGGAGCGGCGAATTGCTGGATGAAATCGCCAAAAAACTTCCCAAGGCCAAAGAAGAGAAAAAGAAAAGCATACCGGTGGCGGTAGTGGGGAGGCCGAACGTGGGGAAATCCTCACTGGTCAATGTCCTCTTGGGTAAACAGCGGGTGCTTGTTTCCCCCAAGCCGGGCACTACGCGGGACGCCATTGACACTGAACTCGTCCGAGACGGACAAATCTTCACACTCATCGACACGGCCGGCTTGCGGCGAAGGGCGAAGGTTAAGGAGGATGTGGAGTTTTACTCCACCCTGCGGGCGCTTGCCAGCGTTTCACGCGCCGAGGTCTGCTTTCTCGTTATTGACGCAATGGAAGGGCTGACCGGGCAGGATATGTCCATCGCCAGCGAAATTTTGAACCAACATAAAATTTTAATCTGGGTGGTGAACAAGTGGGATTTGGTGGAGAAGGATGAGAAGACGGCGGAAAAGTATGCCGACGCCATTCAGAAAAGGGCCGGAGAGTTTTCGTTCGCCCCGGTCATTTTCATTTCCGCCTTGACCAAACAGCGAACCTCCAAGCTTTTACCAATGGCGGCGGAGCTGTACGAAATCTGGTCGAAACGGATAACCACCTCCAAATTGAACGCTTTTCTGGAAGAAATCACCCAGGTTCAGCCACCGCCGGCGGCTTTGGGACGGCATATCAAGCTGTATTACGGCACGCAGGCCGGCACCAGACCGCCGGAGATAGTTTTCTTTTCCAATTTCCCGAAGCTTCTGGCAGATTCGTACAAGCGGTATATCTTGAACCAACTGCGGGAGCAGATGGGATTTGACGGCGTGCCCATCAAACTTTCGTTTAAAGCCCGGCGGGAACCAAGAAAGAAATGAAATACCTGTTACCCATTTTGTTGAGTTACTTAGCCGGGTCCATTCCGACTTCCATCTGGCTGGCTCGGCTTTGGAAGGGGATTGATATCCGTCAGCACGGCTCCGGCAATGCTGGGGCAACCAATGTTTATCGTGTTTTGGGGCTGGTGCCGGCTTTAATCACCGCCGTTGTGGATATGGGAAAGGGGTGGGTCGCCGCTTACTACTTTGCAAGTATTTTCGAAATGCCGGAGCAATATCAGGTGTGGTTTGGGTTAGCTTGCGGATTAATAGCGGTAGTCGGACATGTCTACACGATCTTCGCCGGATTCAAGGGAGGGAAGGGGGTTTTGACCGGCGCCGGTGTATTAGCAGCGTTTGACCCGCTTGCGCTTCTGGTCGGGGTCACTGTTTTCGGCTTAACACTTGCTTTATTCAAAATGGTCTCGCTCGGATCGCTGGCGGCGGCCAGTTCCACAACTTTTTTCTTGTTGCTGTCCAACATATTCGGAAGAAAAGTGGAAATGCCCGTATTTTTTGCTTGCCTTCTTTTAACTTTGCTTTTATTCTATACGCACAGACAAAACATAAAAAGGATTCTAACCGGAACGGAACGCAAGATAGGACAGAAGGATAAGCCCATTGCTTAAAACGCTGCTTTATGCCTAAAATCAGTTGTCTTGGGGCTGGAAGCTGGGGGATAGCTATTAGCAGTTATCTCTCAAAAAAGGAGCCCAACATCTGGCTTTGGGAAGGGGTCGAAGCCAATTTTAGGAAGCTGAAGGAGTCCCGTCATGATTCGGCGCGCCTTCCGGGAATCACCCTGCCGCCCTCCGTCCGCATCGTCAACGATTTGGCCGAAGCGCTGCTTGGCTGTGAAGTTTTGCTTTTCGTTTTGCCTTCGCATACTATTGAAGAGGTCGCCAAAAAGGTGGCCCCTTTCATCAAATCCAAAATGCTGGTGGTGAGCTTGTCCAAGGGGCTGACTCCTCCAATGGAACGGATATCGGAGGTTTTGAAACGAACTTTGCCTCCAACCGTGCGCGACCAAATTGTAGTTCTGTCCGGCCCAAGCCATGCGGAGGAAGTAGCGGCGGGATTGCCCACGGCGATTGTGGCTTCATCCGAAAATCCAGTGGCCGCCGAAGCCGTTCAAACCCTCCTTTCAAGTTCAACTTTAAGGGTCTATACCAACTCCGACCCGGTGGGGGTCGAGTTGGCAGGGGCGCTGAAAAACGTGATTGCCATCGCCTGCGGCGTGGTGGATGGCCTGGGATTTGGGGACAACACCAAGGGGGCGCTTTTGACGCGGGGTTTGGCGGAAATCACCCGGCTCGGTGTTAAAATGGGGGCCCAGCCGCAGACCTTTGCTGGGCTGGCGGGGATGGGGGATTTGATAACCACCGGCATTTCGCGGCATTCGCGCAACCGCTTCGTCGGGGAGCGGATTGGAAAAGGGGAGAAACTACCGGAAATTTTGGCCAGAATGGTGATGGTGGCCGAGGGGGTGAACACCACCAAAGCGGCTGTGACGTTAGCCAAAAAGCACGGTGTGGAAATGCCGATTGCCCAAAAAGTTTACGAGATGCTTTTTGAAAACAAGCCGGCGATTTTGGCGTTAAAAGAATTGATGGAACGGGAATTGAAAACCGAGGTCTGGCACTAAGGGGAGGCGTATGGAAGACAAAATCTATTATTCAATCCGGGAAGTGGCTAAAAAGGTGGGGGTGGAGCCGTACGTTCTACGCTTTTGGGAAAAGGAGTTCCCGGCTTTAAAGCCGAAGAAGGGGCGTTCGGGTGCGCGGATGTACCAGATCCGGGAAATCGAGATGGCGGAGAAAATCCGGTATCTGCTCTACGACCGGAAATTCACCATCGATGGTGCGCGTAACTTTTTGAAGGCCTCCACGAGCAGCAATGGCGATGCGCCGGAGGACGTGCGCAAGGAACGGATTATCAAATCGATCCGGGAGCTGAAAGCGGAAATCGAGGAACTGTTAAAACTTTTCCCTTGATTTGGCTCTTGTTGCCCCCTAACTTTTAAGAGGCCGGGGCGTGGCGCAGCCTGGTAGCGCACTCGCTTGGGGTGCGAGTGGTCGCCCGTTCAAATCGGGTCGCCCCGACCATTTTTTCCAATGTCCGTTCAAGCCCTGATTCCCGCCTACAACGCCGGTCAATCTCTATCAAATCTTCTGCCGCAGGTTAAAAAGCATCTTCCCAACATTTTGGTTGTGGATGACGGCTCAATCGATGACACATCCGTAGTTGCTCGGGAAGCTGGAGCAACCGTAATCCGACTCGAAAGGAATAGGGGGAAAGGGAATGCTTTGAGAACCGGTTTTAAGGCCGCCCTCAAATCCGGCTGTACTGCTGTTTTGACTTTGGATGCCGATGGCCAGCATGATCCTGAAAAGATTCCGGAGTTTTTGAAGCTGGCCTCACCAAAAGCCTTGATAATCGGTTGCCGCGAAGCCCGCTTGGAAAAAATGCCCTTTCCTCGAATCTTGTCCAATCAAATCACTTCTTCGATGCTCTCAATGCTCACCGGCTCAAAGCTTCGCGACTCCCAATCCGGCTACCGGCTCATCGGTCGCGAAATTCTCACTAAAGTTGAACTGGAAACCGACCACTTTGAAACCGAATCGGAACTGCTTTTGAAAGCCGCACGTTTGGGTTACCGGCCCCAATTTCTGCCGATACCCACCCGCTACGACGGCGAGCGTTCCTTTATGCGCCCGACTATGGATACGGCGAGGTTCATACGGCTGCTGTGGAGAAGCTTTTGGTGGTAGGGGAGGGAATTAAAACCTTCTATTTGGAACGGAAAATGCCGCCGGAAGTTCCAGCAAAAACCTGACCATTAGCGTTTGCAGCAAGACACATGACATTTGTACTGGTCAAACCAGAGTTGATTTGCGTCCAGTTTGCTCCGTTATCGGTAGAACGAAATACACCAGCGTCACCAGTTCCTGCGAAGATGTGTCCTTTGGAATTGACAGTAAGCGATCGAACTCCAGTGCCAGTCAAGCCAGTATTGATTTGAGTCCAATTGGCTCCATTATCGATGGAGCGGAAAACACCAGCACCAACCCCGACAAAAATATCCTTATTGTCGTTGATTGCAAAAGAACTGATATAGGAACCGGCCAAGCCAACATGTACCCAGTTCGTGCCGTAGTCTGTGGAGCGGAAGACACCTCCACCACTGACTCCACTGCTGATTCCTGCAAAAGCATAACCAAGATTATTGAAGGCTAGTGCGTAAAGATACGCCCCGGTCAAGCCGGAGTCGATTTGAGTCCAATCGTCGCCATTATTGGTGGAACGAAACACGTAACCACGAGAAAAAGCTGTACCAGCAAAAATAGCACCTTTTTGTTTTTCGACAGCAAGAGCATAAATTTTGATGCTGTCTAAGCCGGTTTGTGTCCAGCTCGCGCCATTATCAGTGGAGCGAAATACACCACCTTTTTGGGTTGTACCGACAAAAATATGTCCGCTGTCATTAATTACGAGAGAGAGAACATCGTTATCTGTCAAACCGGTGTTGATTTGAATCCAGGTATCGCCGTTATCTGTGGAACGAAAAACACCACCGCCCAGAGTACCTGCAAAAACATCTCCATTGGCATTGACCGCTAAAGCATAAACCTGAGCATTGGTTAGGCCGGAATTAACCGGTTGCCAATGGGGCTGCGAGAGGGGAGTAACCCCCTTCTTTTCGCTACAAGAAAACAAAAACAGAGCCAAGGCGAGTGTCAGTAATGTTTCAAGCGCTTTCAGCAATATCTTCATATCGCTCTCTTTTACCTGCAGTAATGTTAAGCATTAGTTTTTGCCTGTCAAGTACCTTTTACGAGTAGGGGCAATTCGTGAATTGCCCCTGCAATTTTCCCATATATATTCAACCAGATGAACTTCCTTTTAACGAATGACGACGGGATTTGGGCCGAGGGGCTTTTGACATTGGCCAAAGAAATCAAAAAAATCGGAAAGGTTTTAATCGTCGCCCCCGACCGGGAGCAATCCGCTACCAGCCATTCTTTGACCCTGCATCGGCCTTTGCGAATTAACAAAATCGAACCCGACCGCTATGCCGTGGACGGCACGCCGACCGACGCCGTGATGGTGGCCTTTCACGGGCTTTTGAAACGGAAAAAGCCGGATTTGCTCATTTCCGGCATCAATCAAGGACCCAATTTGGGGGACGACGTAACCTATTCCGGCACAGTGGCGGCGGCCATCGAAGGAACGATTTTGGGCATTCCCTCCATTGCCATCTCCCATTCCGGTTGGGAGCCGGGGCGGTTCGGCCCGGCCGCCCGTTGGGTGGCCAAGTTCGTCCGCCAGTTCGCCAAAGAGAAACTACCCCCCGGAACTTTCTTGAACATCAATTTCCCAAAATTAAAAAAAGGACGCTTTTTGGGCGCGGAGATTACCAAGCTGGGGCGGCGGGTGTACAATGACATTTTGGTGCGAAAGACCGACCCGCGCGGCAAGCACTACTACTGGATAGGGGGGGAGCCGACCTACATTCACGAGCGGCAGTCCGATTTTTCCGCAATCCACGCCGGCAAGATTTCAATCACGCCGTTGAAGGTGGATTTGACCGATTATGCGGCGTTGTCCTATTTTCAGAATTGGAAGTTGAAGATTTAGCGTTCTTGTCAAACCCTGCAATTTTCATAAATTGTTAATCCATGCCGGCGCATTATCCGTTTAAAGAAATCGAACCCAAGTGGCAGAAATTTTGGGAGGAGCAAAAGCTTTTCCTTGCTTCCGAGCCGCCCAGGAAAAAATATATGGTTATGTCGATGTTTATTTACCCCTCCGGCGACATCCATATGGGGCATTTCCGCAACTACACGATAACGGACGCACTGGCCCGCAAGAAAATGATGGAGGGGTACGACGTGATGCACCCCTTCGGGTTCGACGCCTTTGGCCTGCCGGCCGAAAACGCCGCCATCAAGCTGGGGATTCATCCCGAAGAGTGGACGCTGAAAAATGTTGATACCTCCCGTAAAACGCTTAAGCGAATTGGCATCAGCTTCGACTGGACGCGGGAGGTTGTGACCTGCTTGCCGGATTATTACAAGTGGACGGAATGGATGTTCCTTTTGATGTACAAGCGCGGGCTGGCCTACCGGGCGATGGGGAAGGTGAACTGGTGTCCGAAGGACAAGACCGTTTTGGCCAACGAGCAGGTTGTCGGCGGCCTTTGCTGGCGCTGCGACACACCGGTGGAGACAAAGGAGCTGGAGCAGTGGTATTTCAAAATCACCGCCTATGCCGAGCGGCTTTTGAACGACATCGACAAGCTGGAAGGGTGGCCGGAAGGGTTGAAGACGATGCAGCGGAATTGGATTGGTAAATCGGTAGGGTTGGAAATCCAGTTTACTTCCGAAAATGGCATCCCCTTGACCGTTTTTACCACCCGGCCGGACACCGTTTTTGGTGCCACTTTTATGGTTCTTGCGCCGGAGCATTCTGTTCTGGAGAAACTGCCGATTCCATCCGAAAAAAAATCGGAAGTCAAGGCGTATCAGGAAAAATCAAAGCGGAAATCGGATATCGAGCGCACGTCCGCCGAGCGGGAAAAGGATGGCGTTTCCACCGGGGCTTTTGCCATTAATCCGTTAAATGGCGAAAAAATCCCCATTTGGATAGCCGATTACGTTCTGGCAACCTATGGCACAGGGATGATTATGGCTGTACCGGCGCACGACGAGCGAGATTTTGAATTCGCCAAAAAATATAACCTGCCAATCAGACCAGTCATTGCGCCGATGGAAGGGAATGTCGAGTTACCCTACACCTATACGGAAAAGGCAAAACTGATAAACTCTGGCCCATTTTCCGAGATCCCTTGCGAAGTGGGCTGGCAGAAGATTGCCGATAAGGTGGAGGCGGAAGGGAAGGGGAGACGGAAAACCGAGTACCGGCTGCGGGATTGGCTGATTTCCCGCCAGCGGTACTGGGGTAGCCCAATTCCGGTAATCCATTGTTCCAAGGATGGCATCCTCCCCGTGCCGGAAGAGCAACTGCCAGTTCTTTTACCCAAAAAGGTGAAGAGCTTCATTCCGGAAGGGCGGTCGCCTTTAGCGGATGTGCAGGAATATATCAACACGACTTGCCCCAAGTGTAAAGGCCCTGCCAAGCGGGATCCGGACACAATGGATACCTTTCTCTGCTCGTCGTGGTATTTTCTTCGCTATGCCGACCCAAAAAACGAAAAGGCTCCTTTTGAACCAGCCAAAGCAAACCGCTGGCTGCCGATTGACAACTATGTGGGGGGAATAGAACATGCCACCGGGCATCTGTTGTATTTCCGGTTTTTCACCAAGGTCCTGAAGGATGCAGGTTATGTAAACTTTGATGAGCCGGCAATTAATCTTTTCAACCATGGGATGGTTTTGGATGCTCAAGGCCGGGTAATGTCCAAATCGCTCGGTAATACTGTATCTCCCATTGAAGAAATTCAAAAAGAAGGCGCCGACGTTCTGCGGCTGGCGATGTTTTTTGCCGCGCCAAGCGACAAGGAAATGCTTTGGACTACGGACGGAATTATGGGCCAGTCCCGGTTTCTATCCCGTTTTTGGCGGCTGGCGCAGGAGTTAAAGGATTACTTTAAGGCGCCTTTGCATTATAAGGTGGATATGCACACCTCGTCCGAATATGACCGGGCGCTGTATAAGAAACTCAACTGGGCTATCAGAAAGGCAACCGAGGACTACGCCGATAATCAGTTTAACACCGTCATTTCAGCCGTTATGGAGCTTTTAAACGCTTTTGGGGAGGTTCCCAAGGAATCCAAGGTGGCTCATTATGCGCTTTCCAAGGCGACCCAGCTTCTGGCTCCGGTAGCGCCGCATTTCTGTGAGGAGGTTTGGCAGGTTTTGGGGCATAAACCCTCTGTATTCAAATCCGGCTGGCCAGTATATGATCAGCAAGCCTTGGAAGAAAGCATAATGACTTTGGCCGTTCAAATAAACGGCCGGTTGCGGCATACAGTGACTTTGCCCAAGACCATGCCCGAGCCTGAAATCTTGAAACATTTGCAGGAACTGCCCAAATTGGCACCACATTTTGAAGGGAAAAGCGTTGTTAAATCGATTTACGTTCCGGAAAAATTGATAAACGTCGTAGTCCGATGAGGTAAATCAGACTCTGGAGCACTCAGCGTATTGAGTTGGAGCTATTTAAGTGTCCTATAAGAAATATTATGTAAACTAAGATATTTTTAAATCTATCCATTACCTTAAACTGCTGCTTGTATTCCCCTACCCTATTGGCAAATTGCCATAGTTTCTTCTCTCCTCTTTTCCACCCAAGATACTTAACGCTGATAACCTTTTGTAGTTTAAGGGGATAATTCTCCGCGCAAAAGCCCCTTTAAGGCATTCCTTTTGCGTAACCAGACCTCGGAGAAACTATAAAAGGAGGAACAAAAACACGGGAGACAAAATGTTAAAACTTCTCAAATCACTTAATAACACCAAGGGTATCAGCATCGTTGAGCTTTTGATCGGCGCATTTATACTGGCTTTGGTCAGCGCCGTCACCCTGCAGGCGTTTTTGGGCCAAAAGGAAGCGAGCAATATGCAGGCGCAGGTTTCCGACGCCCAGCAGGCGGCCACCTTTTCCATGTCCGAAATTACAAAGGCGGTGCGCAACGCGGGTTACCGCGCCGGGGGCAAGGTTTACCGTATTGCAGTGGGAACACTCGGCCATGATACCCTGATTATCTACTGCTTCAATTCCAGCACAAACTCGGTCGATTCTACCCGTTTCTTTTTGGACCATACCACGGATCCGGCCCACCCCACCCTGAAAAAGAAGCTTAACAATGTCGGCACCGGTGAAGTGTATGCCGAAAACATTGAAGATATTGATTTCTTCTATGGGGCAGGCGGCAGCACCAAAACTTGTACGGTCAGTTTAACCGCCCGCACGGAGGACATTGACAAGCACTTAAACGACTACCGCCGCAGGACCGTTTCCACCCAGATATTGGTACCTAACTCACCGTAACAAGGAGGAATGTCATGCGCATCTTAATTAATTTTCTCTTAAACCTTCCAGCGGTTGCTCAACTGCTTCATCGCAGGCAGCAGGGGTTTGCGTTTGTCGTGGTTTTGGGAATTCTATTGCTCGTAACCGGGTTGGCACTTGTTTCTTTCAGTACATCCGATACGGACCGTCAGATTTCCTCCAACAATTTGGGGAACACCCAGGCCTTCTATGCCGCCGAGGCGGGTGTGAACCGCGCGCTGGGAATGTTCACCGACTCCCTTTGGCGGGCGGGATACTATCGCGTGCTGGTCAAAGACGGTTACAAGGGCTACTACACGGTTGATGTGCGGGATAGTTTCGATAACCCCGCCTTGAAAGACAGCTTGTTCTTGGTTTCAACCGGCAAGTCCGACGGCACTGAAAGCGTCATCGAAGTTCTGCTCCGGCCAGTACGTTACCGGGAGTTCAAATGGGCCGCCTTTGGCGATACCGCGGTGAGGATAACCGGCGGCGCCTTTTTCGACTCCTATGATTCCGACTCCGGGACCTACGCCTCACAGGCCATCTACGGCCCGGACGCCCGCGGCAACATGTACGCCGGCCCGCTTGGAGGGAACGTGGGGGGCAACGGAGATATTTTGGCCGATGGCAACATGGTTGTGCACGGAGATGTCGCCACGCCGGACACGGTCATCGTGGGCACTGCCACGATATATGGAAACACCTCTTCCTCTTCGGCTTACACCAACCTCCCTCCCATTACCACCGGGGAGATGGACACCGCCAAAGCAACAAGCAATGCCCCAGGCGGCTTGACCCTGACCGGGGGGGCTTCCTACAACCCGGCCACTAAGGCCTTGAGCGGCAACAGCGGCACAGTCACCTTCACTTCTGGCACCTATTACTTTTCAAGCATCAGTATGAAGGCGGATATCATAATTGCGCCCGGTGCAACGGTAAAAATTTATACGGACGGAAATATCGACGCCAAAGCCGATATCATTAACAGCAGTCTCAAAGCGGAAAATTTCCAGATTTATTCGACCGGCTCCACCATTTCCCTCAATTCCGGAACCACGATGTACGCCACCGTCTATGCGCCAAACACCGCCATCACCATCAACGGCAGCTCCGACGCCTATGGCTCGTTCATCGGCAAAAGCGTCAAGGGGAACGGCGGCGCGCACATTCACTTTGACCGGTCGCTTCTTAAGATGAACAGAAACAAGCAAAAGTTCGCCAAAGTGTCCTGGCATGTATTGTAAAGGAAAAATCAATGAAAAAGGAGGTACGTATGCGTCTAAGGAATACTTTCCAAAACGGCTCAATCCTGTCATACCGCGGGCAAGGGGGCTTTGCCCTTGTCGTGGTGTTGGGAATTTTACTTTTGGTCACTGCCCTGGCTTTGGTTTCCTTTAACACGTCGGATACGGATCGGCAGATTTCCTCGAATAATTTGGACAATGCCCGCGCTTATTACGCGGCCGAGGCCGGGATTATCCGCGCCACTGCGATGCTTTCCGACTCGCTCTGGCGGGGCCCTTTTACAAACGTAGGCGTAGGAAACGCCACGTATTCCGTTGAAGTGGTGGACAGCAACACCCCCGGATTTGGGGCTTTAAAGGACAGCATACTTCTCCGTTCGACCGGAAATGCCACCGGCAGCGAGTCCCGAATCAACGTGCTCCTGGCCAAATACCGCCGCGGCTCGATCTTCCGCTGGGCCGCCTTTGGCGATACGGCCGTTAAAATCGCTGGCAATGCTGTGATCGATGCCTACAACTCCGACTCGGGTGTTTACGTTGCGGGCGGTATGGGAGGCGACATTGCCGGGAACGGCAACATATATATCAACGGCAGCAACGCCATCGTCAACGGGGATGCCAGCACGCCGGATACGGTAATCAAGCACAATGACGCCATTGTGGCGGGAACCATCGACAACAATGCAACCGAGAACAAGCTGGAGCCGATTTCCTCGGAAGAGATGAAGTACGCTTCCTCGTACAGCAACGCGCCGGCCGGACTGACCCTGATAGGCGGAGCGACCTACGATACCCTAACGAAAGCGCTCTCCGCCAGCGGCGGCGCCGCCAGCGTGACCATTAATACGTCTGGCATCTATTTCTTTTCGAGCATGACTTTCACCTCCAGCTCCCAGCTAATCCTAGCCCCCGGCGTAAAAGCCGTGGTTTATCTGACCGGGAGCTTGAACGCGGCGGGCGGCACGATTATGAACACCACGGCAAAAGCGGAAAATCTGCAGATTTATTCCAACGGGCCCTCGGTGAGCGTAACCGGCAATGCCGCGCTTTACGCCGCGGTATATGCCCCCAACGCCAGCATCATCATAAACGGCAACGGCGGCGCCACCGGTTCGTTTATTGGACAATACGTGTTGAACTCAGGTAACGGTCAGATTCATTATGACCGCGCCCTGCGAAAACTAAGACGGCCCTACAATCCGAATTACATTCGGGTGGCCTGGCAGGTGTTGTAGTAATATGAAAAGTGACAATTAAGGAGGCCTTATGAAACTTCTGTACAATTCTTTGTTGAAACACCAGCAGGGGTTTGCCTTCATCGTGGTTTTATCTATTCTTTTTTTGATCACCGGTCTGGCTCTCATATCCTTCAGCACGTCCGACACGGACCGCAAGATTTCCGTCAACTATTTTCAAACCACAAAGGCCTATTATACTGCCGAAGCCGGTATCATCCGGGCTTTGGGAATGCTGTACGACAGCACCTGGCGGGCGGGCTTTACCAACGTCCCCATCGGCCCCACGAGCTACTCCGTACAGGTCATTGACAGCTCGACCCGGCCGGCCTTGAGG
>Ga0209172_10000983_pt1 | contig 68415 bp, 61 predicted proteins | sample LarsenN4metaG_FD_184113 | JGI IMG/M metagenome (GOLD analysis project Ga0209172, IMG submission 184113) | Hot spring sediment bacterial and archeal communities from British Columbia, Canada, to study Microbial Dark Matter (Phase II) - Larsen... ...
GACAGACTTCATTTGGACAAAAGTCACCGACTTGCGCTAACTTGGTCATTGTCCCCTCCTGGTTAGTTAAAGTTATCTGACTTAATCATACCTTATGCTTTAACAACACTCAAGAGGGGGACTATCTATATTTTAACCCTTTTTTTACTACATCGATTTATGAGGTAAACAAATGCCCGGTTTAACTAACAATACAAATACATTAGATGCTTTAAACCAACTTATTCAAGCATTGAAGGAGATAAACAAAGGACGTATATGAGACGAGTAACTTATAGAGAAGCACTTATTGGCATCATTTGTTTAACTTTTGGGTCGCTGATGGGGTATACTCGGGGCGAGATAAATGGTTGGGGGGGTATAGTTTCTTTCAGTTGTTTGTTGATATTCTTTTTCTTAGCAATTTTTTTAGTTCTTCGATTTATGAGGTAACCCAATGCCCGGCTTAACGAATAATACTGATACTTTGTCTGCTCTAAATCAAATTATTGTTGCCCTGAATGAATTGACAGAGGCAACTCGCTCATGCTGTGCACCCTCATATTCTCCAGTTCGTCCCTCGTATCTCCCTGGTGGTAGTCCAGGACCAGACGAAAGCTTTCCGCCAGGAACGGACGAGGAGGTGGCTGCACGTCGCTGCAAAGCAGCTATTTTTTTGGTTGACCAGGTTTTGTATAACTTCGCGGATTGGGGTAATCGGTTAAACTTGGATGATTACTATAACTATAAGCTCATTATTGATCCTACAATTAAAGGAGCTATCCTGGGGTTTACTGTGGGATTTTTGCTTCCTCCAGGTGATATAGGTGGGGGAGGATTTGGGGCGCTCATCGGCGGGATTATAGGAAACGCCTTCGCTAACGTTAGTATAGCGAGTTCAGTCATCGAATTGGGCTCCATTGTAGAGTTTGCTAGTCAGAATCGAGATACTCTTATTTGTGCCTTAGCCACTACTACCAATGGCTTAGCTGCCCAAATCGCATTTAGACGGATAGTGAACAATTCGGGTTTAAGTTTAGGAAACAAAACTTTTGTAAATGGATTGATTGACACAAACGCGATCGCCCTGCTTTTTTTCGTCAATGAAAATTACTTGGTCTTTGAGCAACTTCTGGAAAGCATCACCGATCCCTGCCCCTGCCAAGACATTGCCCCGGCAACACCCACTACCCTGACTGACGAATACAAATGCAAAGCCGCCAACTACATCTTTGATAGCTTCAAAGGAACGGCGGCTAACCTGGGAACCCTGACTTCATTTGCCTATATGAGTATCCCCACCTTAATCACCAGCCTGATTGAAGGCTTGTTGGGGACACTTATGGTCGGCATTTTTGCTAATGTGGTGGGATTGGCCGGTATTTTATCGGCGGTTGTCTCCCTATTGTCTACCCTGGCCTGGCGCGGGTTCAATTTCTTCAACGTTTTTAGCGCGGTCGCCGCCTCATTGCAGGCCGACAAAACCGACATCGTCTGCGAACTTTATAACGCGGCTAATGCGGCTGATCCGATTGCTACCGCTCGCGCCTCGCTGGAAGCGCGGATTGATACCTACGTGGATGCCGCCGTCGCCAATACCGAGTTTGCCGTTGAGACCGATACCTTTAAGTTGGTGCTCAAGCTGCTGTTGAGTAACGTTGTTTTGAACGCGCTGGCTGAGGTCAATGAGGATGCCGATGATTACAATGTCGAGGGTATGGTGGATTGCACGGGGTGTGAACCGTGCCATACCGTGAACGTTCTTGTCGGTGAGGTATCCGGTACTTGGCCTACCTTCACCTTCACCTCGGGAACAGAACAAGGTTGCCCCTGGTTACAATTCAAAGTTAACTGGGATGAGCAAACAGATCAAGCCTGCGGGCCAATGGCTAAAATTGTTAGTTACTCAGGCGCCCCTGCTGGTGGCGGGCTGATTTGCGGAGGGGCTAGAAGATTTTACGCAGAAAATGATAGTAGTACAGTTTATAGTGGTCAAAATAGCTCGATGGACACAGTCTCAAATATCTGTTTGCGATATTGGTCTATTGTTGCAGAAGCGCCTTTCACCCTTACTATCACTTTTGAGGATTGTTAGTTATACTACCAACAGTCATTAGCTGAGTTTTTAAGACAATTGAAGGATGACATGAAGAAAGAATATGATTTTAGTCAGGGCAAACGCGGAGCGATTGAGCCGATGCCGCTGGGCAAAACTCGGATCACGATTCGGCTTGATAATTTGCTCTTCTCATAACCGGCCCAAATTTGAACGTAGATGATGCAGATTCGACTGATTTTCGCTGATTTTATAAATTTTTCTGCGCATATTTGCGTTTATCAGCGTTTATCTGCGTTCTGTTTAAAGAGTGCATATGGTAGTGCTGTTTTCATGGGATGTTTTTCTGTACAGCAATTAAGAGGAACCAAAAATGCGTAAACGAGTTTTAGTCGTAGACGACGTACCCGATTGGCGGGCCACACTGCAAGCCATTTTAAGAAATGAATTTGAGGTCAAAACGGTAGACAGCTACCAGGCCGCCATGGAGGTCGTCCGCGAGCGGTCGGCAGAGCTGGTGATTGTGGATTTGCGCCTCAGCCCGACCAACGAGGAAGACCGGCAGGGCATGGAACTGCTCCACCAGTTGGCCGAACACCGCATCAACGCCATTGTGCTGACCGGCTACCCGGAGAAGGACCTGCGCGAAGAAGCCGAAGAAAAGTACAAAACCTTTGCCTTTATTGACAAGAGCGCCCTGGCCGAAAATGTGCAGCGCCTGCGCGAGGTGGTCCGTGAAGCCTTTAACCTGCTGGAACTCAAGGAAAAGGCCAAAACGCGGGCCATTCAGGCCGCCAGCGCTTTGCAAACCGTCACCTTTCCCGAAGAGTTATCAAGCTGGCCGCTGCGCAAATACCGGAAAGATAAATGAGCCTCAGCTTCAACCTGGAAAGCATCATCCTGCTCCTCTTTTTGGTTGCCCCTGGCTTTCTCTTTACCCGCACCTATACCGCCTACCGCCCGCGTTACTACCGCACCCCTGATGCTTTTGAACAGGCTGTGCTGGCCGTGGTCGGCAGCGCCATTATCCATGGCACCATTTTGACCGGCATTGCCCTGGGGTTGACCGTTTTTTGGCTGGCGCGCGGCGAAATGCTCTATGTGTGGGACATCTTCGGCCCGCCGATGCCCTTTTATCGCTATCCACTGCCGGTGCTGGCCTTTATCATTTTTATAGCGATTCTTTATTTGGGTATCAGTCTGATCCTGGCCCGCCGCTTTGCCACCTTTTTGGGTTTTCGCACCGCCGCCAACCGGCCGCGCTGGTGGAAATTTTTGCTGGACGAAGACCCGCCGGAGCCGTTTTTGCTGTGGCACACCATCCTCCAGGTTGAACCGCTCAAACTCAATTTAATTCCACCCCATCTTTTCATCCAGATGCGCAACGGCGAAGTTTTTGAAGGCGACCTGCACAGCATGCGCCTGGTCGGCGATGAAGAAAATACGGTTGAATTGGCCCTGCGCAACGTCCTCCATCGCCCTGTTTCCCCTACGACGAAAAGCAAAACCCACACCCTGGCCTCAGATTTGCAACCTCTCCCCAATCAAGTTATCCTACTGAAATCTACCGATATTTTGTGGTTAACCCGCAACGATATCCCAAGATGAGTATTAAAGTAGCCAGTAGTCAGTAGTCAGAAAAGATTATCTGACTACTGGCTACTGACTACTAACATCTGGTTAAGGAACAAACTCTTTCATGTTTGAACTGATTTTCCTGGGGACTTCTGCTTCTGCGCCTTCGGTCCATCGCGGACTTTCGGCCAATGCCGTGCTTTACAAAGAGTATCGCTTTTTGATTGACTGCGGCGAGGGCACACAGCGCCAGATTTTGCAGAGCAGCCTGGGCTTCAAGCGGCTCAACAAGATATTGCTCACCCACGGCCACCTGGACCACATTTTGGGGTTGGGTGGTTTGGTTTCAACCTTTAGCCGGTGGGAGGCCATGGAAAAACTGGAAATTTACGGCGGCCACTGGACTCTGGAGCGGGTCAAAGATTTGCTGCTGAAAGTGGTCTTGCGTGGCGAAAAGCTGCCCATCAAGCTGGAATTTGTGCCGCTCCAGCCCGGCCTGATTATGGAAGACAGCACCTTTCAACTGAGCGCCTTTCCGGTGGTTCATCGCGGCGCGGATTGTTTTGGCTTTGTCTTTGAGGAAAAGTCGCGCCGGCCCTTTTTGAACGAGAAAGCGGAGGCGCTGGGCATTCCCTTTGGCCCGGAACGACGCCAACTGGTGGCCGGCCAATCCATCACCCTGCCCGATGGCCGCACTATCCGACCTGACGATGTGCTCGGCCCGGAAATCCCCGGTGCTAAACTGGTCTTTGTCGGCGATGCCGGGCGCACCGATAACCTGCTGGATGTCGCCCATCACGCCGACGCGCTGGTGATTGAAGCCACCTATTTAAACGAAGATGCCGAGATGGCCCGCCAGTTCAGCCACCTGACTGCCGCCCAGTCCGCTCATCTGGCCCGTGAGGCCGGGGTGCAGCAGCTCTATCTAACCCACATCTCCCGCCGCTACCGCGAGCAGGATGTGCTCGACGAAGCGCGGGCCATCTTTCCCCGGACTATTGTGGCCAGAGATTTTGATCGGGTCAAGGTGGTGAAAGACAAATGAGTGGCCGGTTTTGGGATTGAAACTCAATCAAGCAGCCATTAGTTCATTTATCTTAACAGCCACCTCTTGTTGGCTTTGTTCTTGGAACGCCTCAATCAACTCCAGGGCTTGATGTTTTTTGTCATCAGTGCCCAGATCAATTACTGCTTGTTGACCAGATTGGTATTCATACAGCATAATTAACGGCGCTTCTTCATAAATACCTAAAGCCATTTCTATCAACATGGCTGCGGCCATTTTGACATTGGCTTGTGTCAATTCTAAATCCGCATAACTTCCGTGAAAAATATGGGCGCCTTCTGGTATTTGGGCAGCCAGAGTTGGTTGCTGAATTTCGCTGGTCAGGAAATAAGCCAACCTATCCAAATTTTTCTCTGTCACGCTAGCCTGATTATACTTTGCCATAATATTTCGCCTCATACGCTTTCCGATAGGCCTGCCACTGTTGCTTGATTTCCGTAATGGCTTCGGTCAGAGCTAACCCTTTATCATGTCCGGATAAAGCAGTTTTTTGTTGTTCCGTTCCCGGCAGAATTATATCTCGATGAAAGAAACCATGAGCCTCATCAAACCGCACGACAGGCCGCCATTGCCCGTCAATAAATGCTTCATACTGCACAACAATAATTGACTCGACCTCACCATCTTTGGTGATAAAGTGGATGCGCAAGCGATCTGTCCGTGTTTCAAAATCTTGTATCCAGAATTTTTCACCCACACATTTATTATGAGATATTCTTGAGAAGTGTCAAATGAGAAAGCTTTTTGATTTTTTGAGAGGGGATTGTAAAATCAGTCCTGACTAAAGAATGTTAATGGATAGAGTCCTCCGTAACGGCGCCCAACAATTCAACCTGACCCTCACCGATGCTCAACTGGCGGCCTTTGAACAGTACAGCCAGGAACTTATTGCCTGGAACCAACGAGTCAACCTGACCAGCATCACCGCCCCGGACGAAATTGCGGTCAAGCATTTTCTCGACTCGCTCTCCCTTTATCCGCTTCTGGCCGAACTCCCCCCCACCCTGTCTCTGATTGATGTGGGCACAGGCGCGGGCTTTCCTGGTTTGCCGCTCAAGCTGACGCTGCCTCAACTACGGCTGACCCTGCTGGAGTCAACCGGCAAAAAAACCGCTTTTCTGCAACACCTCATCCAGGTTTTGCAGCTGACCGGCGTTTCTGTCCTCACCACCCGCGCTGAAGAAGCGGGCCGCCGGCCGGACCAGCGCGAGCGTTACGATATAGCCACCGCTCGCGCGGTGGCGGCGCTGCCTGTGCTGGCCGAATACACCTTGCCCTTTGTCAAGCAGGGCGGGCTGGTGATTGTCCAAAAGGGCCAGCAGCCGGCGGATGAAATCAAAGCGGCGGCCAATGCGCTGGGTATCCTGGGGGGGAAGGTCAGCCAAATTGTGCCGGTCACAGTGCCGGGGCTGGACGCGGAACGGCATCTGGTGGTGATCCAAAAAATCAAACCAACCCCGCCGCAGTATCCTCGCCGGCCCGGTTTGCCCGCCAAAAAACCCATTTAGGAAAGAGATTGGAGATTGGAGATTATTAACCTGAATCTCCAATCTCTAATCTCCAATCTCCCTGGTTTCATCGGGTCAGAACTGCTGTTGACGATCCTTTGCATTGGCGGTATACTTCCGTCAGCGCGAATGATTAGGGAAACACCGTGAGACTGACCCCACTAAAATTTCAGGCATATATCCTCGTCAGTTTAATTTTTATCATTGCACTGGGTTTAAACGCCAGCCAGCCGGCCCAGGTGGAGGCTCAGGAAGATGCCGCTGAGCCTGACCCGATCATGATCGAAACCATCTTTGCCGCCATGACCCCCGCCGAGCGGGTTGGGCAGTTGTTTATGGTTTCCTTCCAGGGCAACAATGTCGCCCCCGGCTCGGAAATTGCCGAGTTGATCCAGCGTTATCGGGTGGGCGGGGTTTATATTTCGGCGGAAAATGAGAATTTTATCAATAATCAGAATACACCGGCCCAGGTTTTAGCCTTGACCAACGGCTTCCAGGCGTTGGCCCAAACAACTCCGCCGCCCTTGCCGGTGATTGAAAACAGTACCGCCACCCCCGCCGTTACCACCACACTGATCACTACGCCAGAAACTTATACCCCCATGCCTTTGTTTATTGCCGTTAACCACGAAGGCGATGGTTTTCCTTACACCCAAATCCGCAATGGCTTGACCGATGTGCCTAACCAGATGGCGCTGGGGGCCACCTGGAATCCCGAAAATGCCCGTCTGGTGGGACAGGTCGTCGGGCGGGAGCTGGCTCTGTTGGGCGTGAATATGATTCTGGGTCCCTCCCTTGATGTGCTGGACAACCCCCGCCCAGAGCAGGGCGGCTCATTGGGGACTCGCACTTTTGGCGGTCATCCTTTTTGGGTGGGCGAAATGGGCCAGGCTTACATTCGCGGCATTCACCAGGGCAGCAACGGCCAACTATTGACCATTGCTAAACACTTTCCCGGTTTTGGCAGCAGCGACCGGGCCATCAACGAGGGCCTGCCCACCATTACCAAATCACTGGATCAATTACAGTATAAAGAGCTGCCGCCCTTCTTCCGGGTAACTAATCTTGATCTCAATGACCCGGACAGTATCACTGATGGCCTGATGACCGCCCATGCCCGTTACCAGGGGTTACAGGGTAGTTTGCCCATCAGTCTGGATGCTCGCAACCTGGCCACCATTTTGGCCCTGAAAGAAATTGCGCCCTGGCGAGAGGCCGGCGGCTTAATTGTCAGCCCGCCCCTGGGCGCGCCGGCGGCCCTGGAAGGCATTGTCGGCGTGACCCAGGAGAGTTTTCCGGCCCGGCTGCTGGTACAGAGCGCCTTTTTGGCTGGCAGCGATCTGTTATTTTTGGACAATTTTGCCTTTCGGGGTGAAGACCCGGCGGCTGAACTGGCTAACATCCAGAGCGCCATTACCTTTTTTCAAGAAAAATATATCACCGAACCTAATTTCCAGGGTGCGGTAGATAAAGCCGTGCGGCGTATCATCAAGGCCAAGCTAAAAATTTACGGCAATAACGTCCTACAAACCAGCGTTCAAATCCCTCCGGAAAATTTGAACTTGCTGGGGAATATCTCGCAAGAACTTGACCGCATCGCCCGTGAGGGAGTCACATTGATTACGCCGGTAACGTTGCGGGGGCCTAACCCGCTGCCCGGCATCCCCCAGCCCGGCGACCAAATTCTTATTTTTTCCGATGACCGGCTGGGCCAGGATTGCCCCACGTGTCAAAGTTTTTCTTATATTCCCCCCACACGCCTGCAAGAGATTTTGCTCCAACTGTTTGGGCCGGATGCGACCGGCCAAATTTTGCCGGAACAGATTAACAGCCTGGGTTTTTCCTTTATAAAAAATGCGCTTAGCGGCGAGGCTACGCCTGAGAATGAACAAACCGAAGAACTGCTGCAAGAGGCCAACTGGATTATTTTTGCTATGCTCGATATTAGCACTGAAAGCAATACCCAATCCGACGCTGTCAAAGCGCTGCTCAGAAATCGAATTGACCAGTTACGAAACAAGAATCTGGTTCTGTTTGCCTTTAATGCGCCTTATTTTCTGGACGAAACCGAGATTAGCCAGTTGACCGCCTATTACGGCTTTTACAGCAAAGGCCCGGCTTACCTGGAGGCGGCGGCCCGGCTGTTATTCCAACAGTTTGAGCCGATGGGCGCCGCCCCGGTCAGCATTCCGGCCATTGGCCCGCTTGATCTCAGCCCCGATCCCACCCAAACGATTCAACTTCAGCCGCTGCAAAAAATTGATAAGGATGGCGATCTGACCTCTCTGACCGAGCAGAGCCAACCGACCAGCGTGATAGATTTACAGGTGGGTGAGGGCATCCGCTTTCGAACCAGTGTGATTGTGGATAAAAACGGCCACCCGGTACCCGATGGGACGCTGGTAAATTTTCTGCGTTACTATCCCCTGGAAGGATTGTCGCTGGAGCCGCTGACCGCGGAGACGGTGCGAGGTATTGCCGAGATTCCCATTTTTAAAGAGCGCGATACCCCGCTCCAGGTTAAAGCTTCCAGCGAATTGGCCGTGCAATCCGTGGTATTTAATATTGGGCCGGGTATTGTCGAAACGCCAACGCCAACGGCAACATTTACCCCGTTTCCTACCGACACGCCGACCATCACCCCTACGCCTTCGGCTACCTTCGTTCCCAGCGCAACGCCTGAACCTTCGCCCACCTCTACCCCTGTGCCCCTCGTCGTAGCCCTACCGCCGCCCCGCCCGGTCAATGTGGTTGATTTAGTCTACTCATTGTTGGGCATGATTGTTATCGGGGGAATTGCCTTTACCCTGGGGAGCGACCGGCTACAACTGGAAGAACGGGTTCGCTCGGCTTTGGTTGCCATTGCCAGTGGACTGGTGGGTTATGTGGGTTATACTATTCTGGCGATGGCCGTACCGCGAACCGGCTTTTGGGGGACAATTATAGATGCCGGCGCGGCCGACCACTGGGTAACGCCGCTGGTCAGCCTTTTGTTTGCGATTATGGGAACGGTGGGTTGGTATTTGAAACCGGGCCGGGTTTTTGGAGCCAGGCGGACAGGTCAAGAAACCCCGCCGGCAGTGACTAAAACTGAGGAGGTGGTATAGAAGCCGGTCAGTCTCAACGCCTGACTTCACCCACCGGCGGATTTGACTGGCTGGAGGCAATACTCGAAAAACCAGGGGTAAAGGTAAGAACAACGGCCAGGGTTAAAAGGGCGGCAATGAGCGCCAGCAGAAGCCGGTTGCGCCAAAAGGCAAATCGCCAGCCATTGGTTACTCGCCCGCCCATGACAATGGGCGCACCGTCCAAAAGTTCCCGGCGAAACTGCTGGATATTGTCAGGCCGTTCTTCGGGATGCAGGCCCAGGGCGTGCAGAATGGCCTGCTCCGTTTGGAAGGAAACTTCCGGGTTGATGTCCCGAATGCTCAATGGGACCTGATTTTTGGTGCGGATATAGCGGGTTTTGGCGTCGGGGGGCGGCTCGTTGGTGAGCAAATGGTATAACGTAGCGCCCAATGAGTAAATATCGGCCCGGGCATCCGTGTAGCCGCTGTCGCCGCCGATTTGTTCCAGCGGTGCATATTGGATGGTAGCCCGACCTTGCAGAACGGTTACGGTTCGATTATCATCGGGATGAAGCAGCTTGACCAGGCCAAAGTCCACCAGTTTAATCGTGCCGTTGGGGGTCAATTTGATGTTTGAGGGTTTGATGTCTCGATGCAGCACCGGCGGGTCCTGGTGGTGCAGATATTCCAGAGCCGTCATCAACTGGTCGGCCCAGGTCAATACTTGTTTTTCGGGGATAAACGTTTGCTTGTGCCGGGTATGCTCGATAACCTCGCGCAGGTCCTGGCCCGGTACAAAGTCCATCACCAGGTAGTCACGGCCGTTGAAGAGGAAAAAGTCGGATACTTTGGGAAGATTGGGATGATCCAAACGAGCCAGAACGCTGGCTTCGCGGTGAAACGCCGCCTGGGATTGTTCCTGATACTCCTTGGAAGCAACCGGGTCGGGCGTCACTTCCTTAATAGCGCACAACCGTCCTTCCAGGCGCAAATCCTCGGCCCGGTAAATCGCGCCCATCCCGCCCTGACCCACCAGGTCCAAAATGCGATAGCGCGACCATAGAATGGCGCCAGGGCTTAATAATTCCGACATGTCTCTTCTTCTCCAAGGTACGCAGAGGCAGGGAGTAGGCAGTAGGGAGTAGGGGGAAGAAAATAGTAGATAGAAGATTATTTTATCCTCTATCCACTATCTCCTTCCCTTACTCCTTAGACTTATTTTACCATAATAATAGCTTAATCATATAAACGGTTTCTGTCAAAAGCCGAAAGTCTCAATATCGCCGGGTAGCAGGGTAGCAAAGTTGCAGGTTTTAAGTCCGAAGCCGTCCCTGTCTACCGTCTACTATTTTTCAGGAGGCAGTTGTCATGTCTAACCAAGAAGTGGCCATGTTGTTGGTTCATGAAGGAAATAGCCCCAAAACGCAGTGGCCTCTGGTGAAACGGACCATGATTGTGGGCCGCGAGGCCGATAGCGATATTCAAATTGACGACCGGCAGGTGTCACGCCGCCATGCCGAAATCACCCAGACCGTCGAAGGGTACACCCTGCGCGACTTGGGCAGCAAAAATGGCACCTTTTTAAACGGCGAACCGGTAACGCAAAAACCCCGGCTCATCCGCAATGGCGATGAGGTGGGTATTGCCTTATGCGCCAAATTAACCTTTGTGGAAGATGAGGCCACCGCGCCGATCATCCTGGATTACAAACACAAACCCTCGCTCAAAATGGATATGTCGGCCAAGCGCGTGTGGGTGATGGATAAAGAAATTACCCCGCCCCTGTCGTTAGCCCAGTATAATTTGCTGGAACTTTTGTATAAAAATGCGGGCAACGTAGTTTCACGAGACCAGGTTATCGCCGTCGTCTGGTCCGATGAGGAGGCCGAGGGCGTCTCCGAGCAGGCTATTGACGCCCTGGCCCGGCGCTTGCGCGAGCGGATTGCCGAAATTGACGCCGAGAATAAATACGTCGAAACGGTCAGAGGGCACGGCTTTCGGCTGAATTTGGTTTCCCGGAGTTGATTTTACATAAGTTATTGACATATTATCCGAGTTATTGTATGATGGAAAAACAACTCTTGCTCAGGAGTGATTGTGACCAAGAAACGGTCTGCTCCCAAAGCCGCCCTGGCTCAATTTATCGCCATCATTGCCCTAACCATTTCTATCTTTTTGATTGTGGATTTTGGACGGCGGGCTGCGGCTAACTATCGTGTTCAACGGGAAGCCGAGCGGCTGAGCCAGGAAGTTGAACTGGCCCGCCAGCGTCAGGCCGACTTGTTGGCCCGGCGCAGTTATGTTGCCAGCGACCTGTACGTGGAAGAGGTCGCCCGCCAGGAGCTAAAATGGGCCAGTCCCGGTGAAACCGTGCTGGTGATTATGCCTACCCCAGAGGCTATCGCCCCGGCGATTAACCAAGTCACAGCCGAAACTGCTTCTCAGCCGATTGTCCAAACCCCGGCTCAGGCCTGGTGGCATCTTTTTGTGGGACTGTCACCCGGTCAGGCGGTCAGCCAATAAGGGAGTAAGAAGTAGGAAGTAAGGAGTAAGGAGTCTTCACGCGGGCGATACTTGTGAAAATGCTTTTCTGCGGTCAGCGGTCAGCCGTCGGCGGTCTTTTCCCAATTTCACCTTTTGTCTATTTGACACCACCCGGCTTTTGATTAAAATGTTGAACAAGATACGCTGATGTAGCTCAGTGGTTAGAGCACGAAACTCATAATTTCGGGGTCGGTGGTTCAAATCCACCCATCAGCACTGCGCGTCGCTGAGGCCAGAGGGCCGGTTAAATAACCGGCCCTTTTTTATTTTCGTTCTAAAATCAAGCCGCCTCGCCAATTAAACTCTGGGCGGCGGTCAGGACGCGGGCGGTCACTTCCCACAGTTCCCCTTCGCCTTCAAGCTCGAGCAGCAAACCGGCCTCGCGGTAATAATCTATCAGCGGCGCGGTTTGGCGGTGGAAGGTTTTAAGCCGGGCGCGAATGGTTTCCTCTTTGTCGTCGTCGCGCTGGTACAGGTATTCACCCTGGCACTTGCCAAAGGGGCAGACCTGGAAGGGGTTGTGCAGCTTGTGGAACGGAACCTGGCACTCCCGGCAGATAATCCGCCCCGACAGCCGGCTGACAATCTCCTCGTCGGACACTTTGAAATAAAAAACGCTGTCAAGGCGGCGGTTCAGGCCGGTCAAAATATCGGTTAAGGCTTCGGCCTGAGAAAGGGTGCGCGGGAAGCCGTCGAGGACAAACCCGTTGGCCGTATCGGGCCGGGCCAGCCGCTCGCGGACCATTGCTTCGGTCACATCGTCGGGCACCAGTTCTCCCCGGTCCATAAACGTTTTGGCCAATTTGCCCAGCTCTGTTTCGTTTTTGAGATTCTCGCGGAAAAGGTCGCCGGTGGCAATATGGGTCAGCTTGAGCTGCTGGCACAGATGCTGCGCCTGCGTGCCCTTGCCGGAGCCGGGCGCGCCGAGCAAAACAATATCCAGGCTCTGATGGGTGATCTGCTCCGGCGAAAGGGCCGGCGTCACTTCCTTGAGGGCCTGGATTTCGATGGTCTCCTCACGGGTGGCGCGGAGAGCCTCTCGTTTGGCCAGGGCTTCCACGGTTTCGGAAAGGGTCTGGGTGACCTGCTCGATGGAGCCTTGCCCGTCAATGATAATCAACTTGCCGGTACGGTGATAATGCTCAACCACCGAGGCAATCTGGCGGTGGAAATTTTTGAGCCGGGTTTGGGTATGTTCAGAAGTATCATCCTCGCGGCGGTACAAATGCTCCCCGGCGCAGCGCTGGATGGGGCAATTGCTAAAAGGACTATATCTTTCATGAAAAGGGCGCTGGCAGCTTCGACAGGTCAGCCGACCGGGGATGCGCTCCGTTAAAATTTGCCGATCCGAAACATTGAGATAAATAGCCGCATCGAGAGTGCGGTCCATGTTGGTTAGCAATTCGTCCAGGGCCTGGGCCTGATAGAGAGTGCGGGGAAAGCCGTCTAAAATGACGCCCTGCGTCGGCTCAACCCGGCGCAGGCGGGCTTCAACCATAGCGTCAGCCACTTCATCGGGTACCAACTCGCCCTGGTTCATATATTTTTGGGCTAACAGCCCCAGGGCTGTTTGGTTCTCCAAATCCTCTCGAAACAAATCGCCGGTAGCAATATGCTGCATCCCAAATTTGGCTGCAATTTTTTCTGCCTGCGTGCCTTTGCCCGCGCCAGAGGGGCCAATGAACACCAAATTCATGCCAGGTTCTCCTTTTATCTTGTACTCTGGATGTTCCCCCTAACCAAAACTAATTATAACAAGCCTTAAAAAAAATCCGCCTTGTAGCATGGTCGGGCTAAAGGCGGATGGGCAAATTTCGTGGTTTGCTCGACTTTCTTCCCCGTTGAAGCTGGTTTGCGACTAATTGGCTCAGAATTCCTGATTTTTGAAACCAGAATGCTGGCTAATTGGCCTCGGTTGGCTCGGCGGTGGCGGCTGGCGGGGCTTCTTCGGTGCTTGAATTGGCCGGCGCCGGTGTTTCAACCGCGGGCGTCGAGGTGGGTATGGGGGGAGGCGCGGGATTATTACCCACCAAATAGCTAATAGCCAAACTCAAGATCATGACGATGCTGATCACATAAATAATAATCTGCTGCCGCGACAGCTTCTTTTTGGGTGCTGCTCCGCCCGATGAGGTAGACGAACTGACGCTGGTGACGCTGTTTCTCACGGGCGAGGTAGATCTTCTTTTGGGCTTTCTTTTTTTTGAAACGGGCACGGAACTTCTCCAACCTTTCTAAAAATAATACATTAGCAGAAGGGATTATACTCGCGGCCCATTTTATTGGCAAAGCAAATTGGTTGACTCCAGGCGAGACCAGGTAGCAAAGTCGCAGGGTAGCAGGTAGCAAGGTAGCACAAACTTATGCCCTGCTACCTGTTACTTTGCTACTTTGCGACCTTGCTACTCTGCCTTGCTACTTTGCCTCTGGCGAAAACTTTTCGGGAGGACTATAATACGTTTTTACTGGAGATCAGGCTATGATAAAATGGGGCGTGGGGCTGCTGGTAGGCTTAAGCCTTGCCGGACTCCTTGCTCGATGCAATCTATCCGGCGCGGCGGGCCAGAACAGCCAGCCACCGCTTCCCCTTCCTCCGACCGGGCCTGTTTTACGGCTGGCCCTCCTGTCGCCCACTACCGGCGAACTGGCGACGTTTGGCCGGGCGCTGCGCAGCGGCAGCATCCTGGCTTTTGATGAGTGGAACAATCAGGGGGGGGTACTGGCCCGCCGGATCGAGTGGACCATTTATGAGGCCGATTGTGATTTCGAGGCGGCCCAGCAGGCCGTGCAGCAGGCCCTCGATGATGGCCTCGATTTTCTCATCGGCCCGCTCTGTTCCGAGGCAGCCATAGCCGCCGCAGCAGCGGTTGAGACCAAAGGAGCCTTGCTCATCGCGCCGACGGCCACCCACCCCCTGGTGACGGTAGACGGCCAGGGCCGGACGCGCCCCACCGTGTTTCGCGTTAGCACTGTTTTTCAAGCTCAGGGCGAGGCAGCCGCTCGCTTTGCGATTGAGTCGTTGAGCATACGCCGGGCAGCCCTCCTGATTGACCCGCACGACGATTACAGCGCTACCCTGGGCGAGTCCTTCGCCGCTGAATTGGCCGCGCAGGGGGGGCAAATTGTTTACCAGGGCAACTTTACCCCAGCCGATACCGACTTTACCCCGGCGCTGCAAGCGGCCGGCGCCGCCGGAGCCGAACTGCTTTATCTGCCCACCCCAGTTTCAGTCGTTAACCGCGTCGCCGGGCAGATGAGTCAACTGCGCCAGTCCGGCTCGCTCCGGCTGACCTTACTGGGCAGCGATAGCTGGCACAGCGCCGACTTGGACCGGACTGCCGCCGCCGGCAGCTATTTTACCACCCATTTCTTTCTGGATGACCAGCAGCCCCCAACTCAGCAGTGGGCCGAAACTTACAAAGCTTCCTACGCCGTCGCCCCGGATACCCTGGCCTTTCTAGGTTATGAGGCGGCAACGGTCCTGCTGGAAGCGGTGCAGCAAGCCGGAACACTTGATGTTGAGTCAGTAGCCAAAACACTCGCCCAGGGTCATTTCGAGGGAGTGACCGGCCCTCTCACTTTTGACCCGCAGCATAATCCGCTCAGGCCCGTACCTGTGGTGCAGGTCAAGGATGGACAGCTCATTTTTGCCGGGTATATCAATAGTAGCAGAAAGTAGCAGGGTCGCAAGGTCACAAGGGATTCCTTTTGGCTAATTTTCGGCGGCCGGCGGTACTATAAATGAAAATGTCATTGCAAGACCATAGGCCGAAGCAATCCCCGTCTCCGAGGTAGGGAACTGCTTCGTCTACGGCTCGCAGTGACATGAACCAAGCTATTTTCATAGGAGTCGTCACGAGCCTGACGGCACACCACCGACGCGAAGCGTGAAAATGGAGTGCAAGGCTTGTCTTGCGACTTGGCAAAGCGAGCTTTGCACTCCAGTAGTCTATTTTCAGAGGAGGTCATCATGCGTCTAAACAACAAAGTCGCTATTGTCACCGGGGCGGGTTCTGGAATTGGCCAGGCTATCGCCGAGTTGTTTGCCGGGGAAGGGGCGCGGGTGGTGGTGGATGATCGCTACGGTCAGCGGGCCGAAGAGACGGTCCAGCGGATCAAAAATGCCGGTGGTGCGGCCCTGGCGATCGAGGCCGATGTGTCCCAGAAAGCGGCGGTTGAGACGATGGTGGCTCAGACGTTGGCTGAGTATGGCCGGGTGGATATTCTGGTCAACAACGCTGCCGTCGGCACCGGCGACGATATTTTGCAGATTGAGGAAGTGGACTGGGACCGTGGCCTGACCATTGTTCTCAAGAGCGTCTATTTGTGCTGCAAAGCTGTACTGCCGAAGATGATCGAGCAGCGCAGCGGCGCGATTGTCAACATTGCCTCAGTCAACGGCTTGACCGGGCTGGGCGAAGAGGCTTACAGCGCGGCCAAAGCCGGGGTGATCAACCTGACCCAAAATATGGCTCTCAAGTATGGCCGCTTCAATGTGCGGGCCAATGTTATCTGCCCCGGCACCATCCAGACCCCCATCTGGCAGCCCCAACTCAAAAAAGACCCGCAGATTTTTGAGCGCCTGACTCCCTGGTATCCGCTGGGGCGGATCGGCCAGCCGGAGGACATCGCCAAAGCCGCGCTGTTCCTGGCCTCCGATGAAGCCGCCTGGATTACCGGCGTCATCCTGCCCGTAGACGGCGGCCTCATGGCCGGCAGCTACCGCATGGCCCGCGAACTGGAAGCCGCCGGGCCGGAGGAATAATCTTTATGCTGAATGAAAACCTGTGGCGTATCCGGCGTAAAAAGCGGCCTAACAACAAGTATTTCTAATTTTGACGTAACAGGACGAGTGAGGTAATGCTTCAGTATGAAGCCGAAAGTTTATCTTGAAACATCCATCATCAGCTATTTAACCTCTCACCCCAGTCGTGACTTAATCATTGCTGCCAACCAACAAATCACCCAGGAATGGTGGCAACTCCGCCGTAGTGCCTTTGAGTTGTACATTTCTGAGTTGGTCATTCAAGAGGCTAGTGCTGGAGACAAAATTGCCGCTCAACAACGCCTACAGGCTTTAGAAGATATTCCTGAGTTAAAGTTAAGCGAGGAGATTGTGACACTGGCTGAAAGATTGGTGAAGGATGGATCATTCCCTCAAAACGCAGTTGAGGAGGCGCTGCACATTGCCATTGCTACGCTAAACGGAGTAGATTATTTGCTGACCTGGAATTTCAAACATTTAGCCAATGCGACGATGCGTTACAAAATTGAGAGGGTTTGTCGGCTGTTGGGATATGAACCACCTATCATTTGTACACCCCAGGAGTTGTTGGAGGAATAAAGTATGTGGCAAGATACGATAGTAGCGGAAGTACGCAAGATAAGAGAAGCGCACGCCGCCCAATATAACTATGATTTACGAGCCATCTATGCCGCTTTGAAAAAAGCAGAAGAACAAAACCAACATCCAAAAGTCTCTTTTCCCCCCAAGCGTATTTTGAAAGAGGAAGAAGTAAAACCAGCCTTGTCTACTCAAACGACGTAAAGTTTTAGGAAAAAATAGCCTTTAGAGGTTTTCAAAACCTGGCCGAATGAATACCCAAATCGAGCAATCTCTTGACCGCCTAGCCTTGATCAACGGCCAGGTTGTGCTGCCCCACGAAATCGTCGCCGGCAAAGCGGTAATTATTGAGGGTAGCAAAATTGTTGGAATTGACAATACTGCCACCCTCGGCAGTGACACGATGCAACTTGACGTAGGTGGGCGGCTCATCACGCCGGGATTGATTGACCTGCACACGCATGGCGCGCTCGGCCACACTTTCAACGAGCCAACGGAAGCGGCATTTGCCACCATCACCCAGGAGAACGCCCGGCGCGGCGTGACCGGTCTGTTGGCAACCACCGCCACCGCCCCAATTCCCGATCTGGTCGAGTGCCTGGCCTTTACCCAACAGTGGTTGAGCCAGCCACGAGCGGGGGCGCAAATTTTCGGTGTCCATGTCGAAGGGCCATACTTCTGCCCGGCCCAGGCTGGGGCGCAGGACCCGGCCTGTATTCGTAACCCGGACGATGGCACGCCTGACCAATTGTTGGCCTATCACGATGTTATCAAAATAATGACCTTTGCCCCCGAACTGCCCGGTGCGCTAGAGTTGACGGCTCGGTTGGTAGAGTCAGGGATTGTCGCGGCGGCGGGGCATAGCTGCGCCCAAGAAGCGCAGGTCCGGGCAGCAATGGATGTTGGACTGAACCATATTATCCACATTTGGAGCGCCCAATCCACTACCATCCGCGAAGGCCCCTGGCGCAAACCCGGCTTGCTAGAAGTCTCTCTGGTTGATGAGAATTTAACGGTGGAGATGATCTGCGATAACAAACATTTGCCGCCCACGCTGATGAAGCTGGCCTACAAGTGCATTGGCCCCGACCGCCTGTGTGTTATCTCCGACGCCACGAGCGGCGCGGGTTTACCAGAAGGCAGCCATTTTCGGATGGGCAATTTGGAGTATGAAGTTCACGATGGGGTGGGGATGTTGTTTGACCGGACCGCGTTTGCCGGCAGCACCACGTTGCTCAATCAAATGATCCCGATTTTGACGGAAGCTGTCGGCGTTCCTCTGGTCGAGGCGGTGCGGATGGCCAGCCTGACCCCAGCCCGCATCATTGGCCTGGCGAATCGCAAAGGCAGCCTGGAGCCGGGCAAAGACGCCGACCTGGCGATCTTCAACCCCGATTTCACCGCCTGGCGCACGATGATGGGGGGGCGGTGGGTTCATGCCTCAGATTATCATTTTTGACCATCAAATCTGGTAAAACCCGGAAGGTTGGAAGATTGGAAGGCTGGTAAATATTGAGCAATCTTCCAATCTTCCTGAATTATCGAGACTCAGTGGATCCAAATTTGAGGAGCCAGCACGCCCACGTGCGGCTCCGTTCGGCACGTGGGCGTGCCTCACTCCTCGAAAATTGGATCTACTGAGACTATCGCTTTTGAAAATCAAAACTCATCGGTCAAGCACCACCCAAACCGCTTGAACCGGCACTGAGCCGCTGTTAATCATGCGGTGGGGCACAATGGAGTCAAAGGTAATGCTGTCGCCGGCGCGCAAAACGTAACTTTCAAAACCCAGTTCAACCGTTAACTCCCCTGCAAGGATCAGGCCAAACTCACGCCCGTTGTGACGGGACATTTTAGCGCCGGAGTTGGCCCCCACCTCGTAGCGAATTTCCATAAATTCAATATTTTCTTCGCGGCCAGGCGTCAAGCGTTCCCAGGTGACGCCGCCCATCAGTTCAATCCGTCCGCGGGCATTGCGGCAGACCACCGGCCCTTTGGAACGGTGTGGATGATCTTGAAAGAGATCGCTTTCTTCAATCCGGCCTTCGGTTTGCAACGCTCGCACCGCGCTGGCCGTCATCTGGCCGACTTCAAGCGTTTCTTCAGGGTTCTCTTCGGCTTCTTCACCATCCGGGAAAAAATAGTTGGTTGGCAGGGCCAGGGCTGCGGCAATGCTGTAAATTGACCGAACCGAGGGATTGGCCTTGCCGTTTTCAATCTGGCTCAACAAACTGGCGCTGACCTCGGCTTTTTCGGCCAGTTCGCGCAGGCTCATATTCTGCCGCAGGCGGGCGGTGCGAAGTTTTTCACCAATATGAATCATGGTTCATCCCCCCTGGCCACAGTTTCCGCATGAGAAGTTTCCTTGGTTCCTCCCAAATTTAACCTATTATACGTGAACTCCGATTTATCCGCAATTGTTCAATACAATTTAACGAATATCTCGTTTTTTGTCATTTTTGTTTAATAAAATTTGACAACTCTGCCACAGATAAATAAAATGCGTTCAATAAAGCTGAATTTCGAGCTGTTTCTTAAATCCCATTTTACACAATTTCATCTTGGGTGGCGCAGGCAATCTGTAGGCTTTGGCAGGTTTTGACTTTACAACGGCTGAAAGAAAGCTACAATAGTTAACCCCCTTTACTCGTCTCAACTCCCAGAAGGAGCTTGTCTATGGTGACAACTCAAATGGAAGCGTTGGATTACCGGGCTGTTGACCGGGAGCAGTGGCTGCATATCTATCAGCAAATGCTCAAGATTCGTGTTTTTGAAGAGCACGTGAATGAGCTGTACACCAGCGCCAAGATGCCCGGACTGGCCCATCTCTACATTGGTGAAGAAGCGATTGCCGTAGGCGTATGCGAGGCGCTGCGGAAAGACGACTACATCACCAGCACCCATCGCGGGCACGGCCACTGCCTGGCCAAAGGGGCCACGATGGATCGCATGTTTGCCGAACTGCTGGGCAAAGAACCGGGCTACTGCCGGGGCAAAGGCGGCTCGATGCACATCGCCGACCAGGATACCGGCAATTTGGGGGCCAATGCCATTGTCGGCGGCAGCGCCGGGATTGCTACCGGCGCGGCCATGTCGGCCAAAATGCGCGGCAGCGACCAGGTGGCTGTCTGCTTTTTTGGCGAAGGCGCGCTGGGCCAGGGGCTGCTGTACGAAACCATGAACATGGCCCAGTTGTGGAAATTCCCCGTTATCTACGTTTGCGAAAACAACCTCTACAACGAATACACCCACCACTCCGAATCAACCGCCGGCAGCATGCGGGCCAGGGCCGAGGCGTTTGGACTGCATACCGAAGAGATTGACGGCCAGGACGCCCGCCTGGTTTATTTGACGGCCCTGCGCTTGGTCGAACGCGCCCGCCGGGGCGAGGGGCCGGCCTTTCTGCTCTGCCACACCTATCGCTATCACGGCCACCACGTCGGCGATATCAACCGCGCTTATTACCGCTCCAAAGAAGAAGAGCAGTTCTGGAAAACTGAACGCGACCCACTGCAACTGCTGGCCGGTTGGCTGACCCAGGAGGGTCTGGCCGACGCCGGCATTTTCGAGGGCATTGAAAAGGAAGTTCGGACCGAAGCTGAGGCCGCGGTTCAGTTTGCCCTCAATGCGCCCTACCCCGCGCCGGAGGAGGTGACGCAGCATGTCTACGTCTAACGGCAAAAATTACTACCCCTACAACATTCCCGCCGCAGGCCGCGAACTGACCTACGGCGAGGCGGTCAAAGAAGCCCTGGCCGAAGAATTGCGGCGGGACTCGCGAGTTTTTATGATGGGCGAAGATATTGCCGAAGCCGGGACCACCTTCAAAGTGCTGGTCGGCCTGGTGGATGAGTTTGGCCCACAGCGCATTATTGACTCGCCCATTTCGGAGCCAGGCATCACCGGCCTGGGCGTTGGTGCGGCGATGACCGGCATGCGCCCGGTGATTGACATCATGTTTGGCGATTTTACTACCCTGACCATGGATCAGATGGTCAACCAGGCCGCCAAAATTCATTACATGTCGGGCGGCAAGCTCAATGTGCCGCTTGTTTTGCGGACGACGATGGGCGCGGGTCGCCGCTCGGCGGCGCAGCACTCCCAATCGTTGCATGCCTGGCTCAGCCACATTCCCGGTCTGAAAGTCGCCGTTCCGGCCACTCCTTATGATGCTAAAGGTCTGATGAAAACGGCCATCCGCGACGATAACCCCGTGGCTATTTTTGAAGATAAGATGATGTACCGGGTCAAAGGGCCGGTGCCCGCCGAGGAGTACACCCTGCCCTTCGGTGTGGCCGACATCAAACGGCCCGGCGAAGATGTGACGATTGTAGCCACCAGCAGCATGGTTTACGTGGCGTTGGAAGCCGCCGAGATGCTGGCCGAAATCGGCCTCAGCGCCGAAGTGATTGACCCGCGCACCACTGTGCCGCTGGATAAAACCACCCTGATCGAATCGGCCAAAAAGACCAGCCGGGCCATCGTGGTGGATGAAGGCTATCAGCAATATGGCGTCACCGCCGAAATCGCCTCGGTCATTGCCGACGGCGCGTTTTACTACCTGGATGCGCCGGTCAAGCGCTTGGGGGCCATGGATGTGCCCATTCCCTTCTCGCCGGCCCTGGAAGATATAACGATACCGTCCGCTCAAAATCTGGTCGAACTGGCCAAAACGTTGTGCGGAAAAAACTAAACCCATTTACGATTTTAGATTTTGGATTTACGATTTGAACCTTCCCAATCGTAAATCGTAAATCGTAAATCGTAAATTCAAAATTGTGTCAAGGAGGTTAAATTATGGCACTCAGAACCAATGGCTTGATGGGCGTTGATTGGGAGCAGCGGGTTGATTTTGAACGCTTACGGGTGGAACGGCTGGACCGGATTAAAAATCTGCTCAAACAATCAGAGTTGGGCGCACTGCTCTGCTTTGATATGAACAACATTCGCTATATTACGGCGACCACTATCGGCACCTGGGCCATGGACAAAATTGCCCGTTTCTGCCTGCTGCCCCAGAACGACGAGCCAATCAACTGGGATTTTGGTTCGGCGGCCAAGCATCACAAGCTGTACTGCCCCTGGTTGGGCGAGGAACGCTCGCGCCCCGGCATCTCGACCCTGCGCGGGGCGATGCCGCCGGGGGCCGGTCGCGCCGAAGACGTGGCCCGCAAAATCCGCATTGAGCTGGAGGAGCGCGGCCTGTTGAATGAACCCCTGGGCGTGGACGTCATCGAAATGCCGGTGTTGGTCGCCCTGCAAAAAGAGGGCATTAAGGTGGTTGACGGCCAAAAACTCATGCAAGATGCCCGTGTGATCAAAACTCAGGATGAAATTACCCTGCTCAATACGGCCTGCATGATGGTAGATGCGGCCTACGAGGAGTTGTATCGCTTTATGAAGCCAGGTGTGCGTGAAAATGAGTGCGTAGGCCTGGCCAGCAAGGTGTTGTACGATATTGGCTCGGAGCACGTGGAAGGGATCAATGCCATCTCCGGCGAGCGCTGTAGCCCCCACCCCCACATTTTTAGCGACCGCTACCTGCGCCCCGGCGACCCGGCTTACTTTGATATTCTGCATGCTTACATGGGCTATCGCACCTGCTATTACCGCACCTTTGCCGTCGGCAGCGCCTCACCGGCCTTAGTGGACGCCTACAAACGCTGCCGCTATTACCTAGATGTGGCGATTGAGAGCATCAAGCCCGGCGCGACCACCGCCGATATTGCCAAGCTCTGGCCCAAAGCCGAAGAGTTCGGTTTCCCCAATGAAGAAGCCGCTTTTGCCCTGCAATATGGGCACGGGGTTGGCTTGTCTATCTGGGAAAAGCCGGTCTTCAGCCGCCTGGTTTCACTGGAGCATCCCGAAGTCATTCAGGAGGGTATGGTTTTTGCCCTGGAAACCTTCTGGCCCTCGTCGGATGGCTGGTCGGCGGCCCGCATCGAGGAACAATTGGTGGTAACTAAAGATGGCTGTGAGGTCATCACCCGCTTCCCGGCAGAGGAACTGCTCATCGCTGGAGTACGCTACTATACCGCCACCGGTCCGCTGACCCCCACCCGCGAAATCGAAAACCACAAGAATATCCAATATGGTAACGGTGATAAACCCTGGGAAGAGGCTAGTCGCCCCGGCGGCAATCATCGGGATGCGGTTGTTGCCAGCGCCAAAAGCGAAGCTATAGGGAGTAGGTAGTAGGGAGTAAGGAGTAAGGGAGAAGATTGAAGATTGAGGATTGAAAATAGAGGATCAGTAGATCCAATTTTCGAGGAGTGAGACACGCTCACGTGCCGAACACCGCCGCACGTGGGCGTGCTGGCTCCTCAAATTTGGATCCACTGAGGATAGAAGATAGTTTGCATTTTGCATCTATCTTCTATCTTCTTCCCCTACTTCCTACTCCTTACTCCCTACTCCAAAGGGGGGCATCTTGGCTAAAGATGTGGTAATGCCCGCATTGGGCATGGCTCAGGAAACAGGAGTGTTGTTGCAGTGGCTTAAAGCGCCGGGTGATACGGTGGCTAAAGGTGAGCCGCTCATGGAAGTTGAAACGGATAAAGCGACGGTTGAGGTTGAAGCGCCGGCGGCGGGAGTTTTGGCCCAGGTAACGGCTCAATCCGGCGATGTGATTCCGGTCGGGCAGGTGATCGCGGTTATCCTCACGGCGGAAGAGGCGAAGCTGCGAGGACGCGAGGACACGAGGACGCGAAGCGAAGCGGGCGAGGTAGAAGCCGCCTCATCGCCTCATCGCCTCACCGCCTCATCCCCTGTGGCCGCTCGAATGGCCGCAGAACATAATTTGGATTTGAGCCAAATCAAGCCTGACGGTAGCCGTGTCCAGAAGGCCGATGTGCTGGCTTATCTGAACCAAAAGGATGAAGGCGGAGGGATGAAGGATGAAATTCATCCTTTCAAACTCCCGGCTTCACCTAAAGCGCGCAGATTAGCCGCAGAGCAGGATCTCGACCTATCCAGCATCACCGGCAGTGGGCCGGATGGGGCGGTATTGACAGCGGATGTGGAAAGGGCGGCGCGAAGACGCGAGGAGGCGAGGCAGAAGAACTTCCAACCTTCCAACCTTCCAACCCTCCAACCCTCCCCCCTCCCCCTCAGCCGCATGTGGCAGGTGATGGCCCAGCGTTTGAGCGAAAGCTGGACGACCGTCCCCCATTTCTACCTGGCGGTCGAGGCCAATGCCAGCGGATTGAGCCGGTGGCGCGAACAGGTCTTGCAGCGGGCTGCGGAGAAGATTACCTTTAGCGATTTACTGGTCAAGCTGGTTGCGGGGGCGCTGCGCCAGCATCCTCGCCTCAATGCCAAATGGGAAAACAATGGTATTGTGCTCAATGAAGCGGTTAATGTGGGGCTGGCCGTGGCGGTGGAAGAAGGGTTGCTGGTGCCGGTTATTCACGAGGCCGACCGTCTGGGGTTGAATGATCTGGCCCGGCGGCGGCAGGAGCTGGTGGCCAAGGCCCAAAACGGCCAGTTGTCGCTCGACGAGATGAGCGGCGGAACCTTTACCATCAGTAATTTGGGCATGTACGGGGTGGATGCGTTTAACGCCATTGTCAACCCGCCCCAAGCGGCCATCCTGGCCCTGGGCCGGATTGCCGAGCGAGTCGTGCCGGTCAACGGCCAACCGGCGGTGCAGCCGATGCTGACCATGACCCTGTCATGCGACCATCGCGTGGTGGACGGGGCGCGGGCAGCCCAGTTTTTGCAAACCCTGACTGCCCTGGTGGAAGACCCGCTGCGGTTGTTAGATTAGAATCGTACCAAATATAAATAAGTCAATCCGTGTTGCGTCTTGCGTAATATAAACGCAAGACGGATTAAATAACTATTTTCCTGGACCTACCTGATTTACGGAGCAAAAGCAATGACCCAAAAAATTGGCTTTGTTGGCCTGGGCTTGATGGGCAGCCGCATGGCTATGAACTTGGTGCGGGCCGGTTATGCCGTGACGGTTTACAACCGCACCCCCGAAAAAACTAAACCACTGGCCGAGGCCGGCGCGATGGTGGCCGGTTCCCTGGCGGAAGTGGCCCAAAATTCTGAAATTGTGATTACGATGGTCAGCGACTCAGCGGCGCTGCAAAGTGTGGTTTTGGGGCCGGGGGGTGTGTTAGAGGGCTTGCAGCCGGACTCCGTTTTGATTGATATGAGCACGGTAGACCCCAAAGTTTCGCGGCAAATTGCCGAAGCCGTGCGGGCGAAGGGAGCGCACATGCTGGATGCGCCGGTTTCGGGCAGCACCATGATGGCCGAGCAGGGCGCGTTGAGTATTATGGTCGGCGGCGAGGAGAGCATCCACGAGCGGGTGCGGGAAGTGCTGCTCAAAATGGGCAGCCGGACGACTCACGTCGGGCCTAATGGGGCGGCGGCTTCGCTCAAACTGGCGGTCAATATTGTCATTGGGGTGACGATGCAGGTTTTGGCTGAAAGCGTTGTCTTGGCCGAGCGAGCGGGAGTAGCCCCTGAAATTGCGGTCGAGGTGTTGTCAAACAGTGCGGTTGCTTCGCCTTTGCTCAAGTATAAATCAGCTCAACTGTTGCAGCCTTTGGGAGCGACCGCTTTTACAACTAATATGATGCAGAAAGACCTTACTATGGCCCTGCAAATGGCGCGTGAGGTGGGGGTGCCCTTACCGACTACGGCGACAGCGAATGAGATTATAACCATGGCCCGCAGCCTGGGCCTGGGTGAAAAGGATTTCGCCTCGGTTGTCACGGTTATCAAGCAGCTTTCTGGGGGAAAATGAAAGCCGCTGTTTATCACGGAAACCGTGATATCCGTATCGAGTCAGTGCCGGAGCCAGGCCAGCCGGGGCCGAATGAGGTTATATTAGAAGTTTTACGCGGCGCTGTCTGCGGTACTGACGTGACCGAATATTTGCATGGCCCTCACTTTGCCCCGCTGACTCAGCGCCACCCGGCCAGCGGACACCTCGGCCCGATGATTTTAGGTCATGAATTTGTCGGGCGGGTGATTGAAGTAGGGCCGGAAGTTGACGGTCTCACCGTAGGCCAGCGGGTAACGCCGGGGGCGGGCATGTGGTGTGGCCGGTGCGAGTGGTGTCGCAGCGGGCGGACAAATCTGTGCGCTCACTATTACACCTTAGGTTTGCACACGCACGGCGGCCTGGCCGAGTTGGTCAAAGCGCCGGCCCGGATGTGCCGGCCTGTCCCCGCAGCGTGCTCGGATGATGCGGCGGCGATGGCCCAGCCATTGGCGGTTGCGCTGCATGCAGTGCGGCGCAGCGGCGCTCAACCGGGGCAAACGGTGGCGCTGATGGGCGTTGGCGGAATTGGGGCATTTATCCTGGCGGCGGCGCGGGCACAGGGCCTCAGCCCGATTATAGCGCTTGATGTGGACGATGAGCGGCTGGCGACGGCCTCTGCTCTGGGGGCGACCTTCATCATCAACGCCCGTCGGGAAGATCCGCTCCGGCAGATTCATGAATTGACCGAAGGGGCTGGAGTCCACGTTTTTATAGAAGCTTCGGGTGCGCCGCACGGACCGCGCATGGCCCTTGAGGCGACGCGCCGGGGAGGGCAGGTGTTGCTGGTTGGACTGCAAGCCGAGCCGTGCGCTCTGGATTTGCACCAGGTGGTGCTGCGCGAGGTTAACATTGCCACCACAGTAGCCCATGTCTGTGATGTAGATTTGCCGGAATCATTGAGTATTTTAGCTACAACTCATTTAGCCTCAACAGTGCTCGATAGGGTTATTCCCTTAGAGGGACTGGTCAACGAGGGGTTATTGGCTATGTCGGAGGGACGAGCCAGAGGAAAAATTGTGGTTAATCCGCAGCAGTAATTGCTCAGTTATGTCATTTCGACCGCAGAGAGAAATCCTCTACAACCTTACTTTGTACGTGCTGCGCCCTGGGGACGCTTTGCGTCGAACTTCGGTCTCGAAACCTGTCCCACCCCTTCGGGTGCGCCGAAGGGCGTGAGCTTGTCGAATGGATGACATGAACCCGAGAAGTAAAGGAGCTAATAATGCACCATGTGACCCAGTTTCATGAGTCGGCGTTACAGCCTTTCCCATTGTATAAAGAACACAGCCAGGGCTATATACAGGCCACATTAATTGACCATAAGGTGGGTTCCGTCCATACCGGCACGGCTATGTGCCAACTGGCTCCGCAGGGGGTGCTAGAGCCTCACTTTCACGCTTACGAAGAAGGGTTTTATGTGTTGCAGGGCGAAGTAATCCTGAGCATTGAGGAGCAAGCCTACCACCTCAAGCCGGGCGATTTGGGGGCCATCAAAGTTGGTCAGGTTCATGCCTGGCGCAACGTGGGCAACGAGCCGGTGCGTTGGTTTCAGATGGCCGCGCCGCAGCCCAAACCGGCCGGCGGCTGGCAGGACACCTATTTTCTCAAAGAAAGGATTGCTCCGACTGAGGCCAAACCGCTCGACTTAAATGATACTGGCGGCAATTTACTCAGCCATTTTGACGTTGGGCAAATCCCCCCGCCCGGCGACCCGGCTCGCCAAACGACGGGTGCGCCGCCGGGCGTCTTTCTCAAATGGTTGATGGATGAAAAGCTGGGGGCGGTTCATCACCGGCTGCTGTTTATCGAGTACCAACCCGGCGTCAGCCTGGCCATGCACGACCACACCTTTGAGGAGTCCTATTTCATCCTGAGCGGTGAAGTCGAAGCGGTGATAGACGACAAACGCTATCTGGCCAAACCGGGCGATGTGCTGTGGACCAGCGTCGGCTGTTTCCACTCCTTTGCCAACATCGGGACCGAGCCGGTGCGCTGGCTGGAGACCTTTGCCCCTCAACCTCCCCGAGAAAATGTCTTCCGTTTTAGGGGTGAATGGGAGAAAAAGGCCCAGGAGTTGGGGGCAGCTTAGATAAGGAATGGTCGCGAACCTATGGTACGCCGGCAATAATGAAAATCGTGGGAACTCGTAGGAACTCAGGGAACTCAGCAGTAGTTCCTACAAGTTCCGATGAGGTCCCTCAGTTCCTATTTTCTAAGGAGGCTCATGTCTATCAGACACTTAGTCCGCACGGCTGACCAGGCCGCTTTTGAACTACCCGCCGCCTTTGCCACTTTGAGTAAAGGGTTTCGCCGCTGGTCCATTGTCAACGGCGAAAGCTCCGTCCACCAGGAGTTCAATATCTGTGAACTTGAGCCGGGTGGGGCAATTGACACCCATATTCATACTTTCGAGGAGAGCATTTATGTCCTCGAAGGCCAGCTTACCTGTGAAACCGGCGACGGCCTGTTTGCGCTCAAAGAGGGTGATTACGGCGTCTTTCTGGTGGCTGCGCCGCACGCCTTACGCAATACCGGCTCCGAGCGCACCCGCTGGGTTGAGATGCTTGCGCCGCAGCCCCGTTTGGGCAGCCAGGGCGACACCTTCCCGGTTGCGCCGCTCGGCCACAGCGGGCCAGCCCTGCCCATTGATCCCCGCGACCCCCGTACCCGCTTCTTTGGCAACATCACCCCACAGCACATGGACCCGACCAAGCAGTCTCAGGACTTGCTGGCTGTGTCGGGGAGTATGCGCACCGCGCTGTTGGTCTATACCGGCATTACCGTAAAAATGATGATTGACAGCCAATTGGGGGCATACCTGGCGACGATGTTCATGGTCCAATACGAGCCGGGGGGTGGGGTTGGAAACCACGACCACCCTTTTGAGGAAACATACATGATTCTGGCAGGGGAAGTGGATGCCTGGTTTGACGAAACGTACTACCGGCTTAAACCGGGAGATGTGGCTTGGGCGGGCGTCGGCTGTATCCACAGATTTCGCTACCCGCAGAATGAGATCGTCCGCTGGCTCGAAACATCGGCCCCTCAACCCCCGGCCCGCTATTCCTACCGCTTTGCCCGCGACTGGGACTATTTGGAAGAGGCGTTGAAGAAAGGGCCGGCATGAGACCAGGACAACCAACCATTGAAAAATTTTTGCCAACGCTGACCGGAGACCGGGGACCGATGAGAGCGCCTCGCCTCCCCCTGGGGGACCGGCTGCTTACCATCCTTCGCCGGCCTCCCGTCCCCGGTCCCCGGTCGTATTTACAACAGAGGAGAAACCAATGGATAAACCAGGTACAGTGGTTGTCGTCGGCGGGACTTCTGAGTTTGGCAAGCGTATTGCTCAACACTACGCCGCCCAGGGCCGGCCGGTTATAGTAACCAGCCGCGATACGGCTCGCGCCCAGGCCGTTGCGCAGGAAGTTGGCGGCGAGTGCGCCGGCTTGAGCCTGGACCTGAGCAAGCCCCACAGCATTGCGCCCGCCCTGGCCGGGGTGGAGGATGTAGAGCATCTGGTGCTGGTGGCGGTGGACCGGGACGAGAACACGGTTCGCAACTACAATATTGACGGCGCGCTGAACTTGGTCACGCTGAAGCTGGTCGGCTACACCGAAGTAATTCACGTGCTTGCGCCCCGGATGCGCCCGCGCGGTTCGATTGTGCTCTACGGTGGTCTGGCCAAAGACCGGCCCTATCCCGGCTCCACCACCGTTTCGACCGTCAATGGGGGGGTGATGACGATGGTCCACACCTTGGCGGTCGAACTGGCCCCGCTGCGGGTGAACGCGATTCACCCCGCGATTGTGGGCGACAGCCCCTACTGGGCCAAAAAGCCCAAGGAGGTGCTCGACAAATTTCGCGCCCGGACGCCCTTGGGTGAACTGGTGACAATTGATGATGTCGTGGGTGCGACGATATTCTTGCTGGAAAACCGGGGCGTGACCGGGGTCAATCTCAGGGTTGATGGGGGGTGGATGTTGATGTGAGGCTGAGGTTTAGGCTAAGGTTAAGGGGGAGAAAACAAGGATAGCTCTGTTCTTAGCCTCAGTCTTAGCCTTGAAAATAAGCGTTGTGCAACTTTATCCATATTATTTTGACAAAGGAGGTCAACGATGTCAGGAGGAAGAACTCTCTTAAAAAATGGGTGTGTGCTGACCCTCGACCGGAGTCTGGGGAACTTTACCCAGGCCGATGTATTAATCGAAGGGACCAAAATTGCCCAGGTTGGGCCGAATCTGGCTGTATCTGATGCTGAAACCATTGATGCCTCGAATATGATTGTGATGCCGGGTTTCATTGACACCCACCGCCATCTGTGGGAAGGGATTTTGCGCAACATTGGGGTGGATGTGCCGCTCGAAGGTGAAATCAGCTATCTGGCCTTTGTGCTGAATACCCTGGCCCCGGCTTACCGTGCCCAGGATGTTTACGTCGGCAACCTGGTCAGCACGCTGGGAGCCATTGATGCCGGGATAACCACCGTTCTCGATTGGTCCCATATTCAAACCACGCCGGAGCATACCGATGGAGCCATCCGTGCTCTGCAAGAATCGGGTATGCGGGCTGTTTTTGCCTATGGCCTGCCCTGGTTTGAAGCACCCAAACCGGAACATCCCGACTGGTTCAGACGGGCGGCCAAGCAGTATTTCTCCTCCAAAGACCAGTTGCTGACGCTGGGGCTGGCAGCTTTTGGGCCGGAATTTAACTCGCTGGAAGGCAACCAGGCTGACTGGGCGCTGGCCCGTGAGTGTGACGCTCGCATCACCGCTCATGTCGGCGTCGGTACCTTTGGCAAACACGGCAAGGTAGGCGAGGTGGGCAAGGCCGGTCTGTATGGCCCGGACACCACCTTTATCCACTGCACCACTCTGAGCGATGACGAAATTCAGATGATTGTGGATACCGGCAGCACCGTGACGTTGTCTTCGCCGGTGGAAATGATGATGGGCCATGGCATGGTCCCCACCCAGAAATTCCTGGATCGCGGCCTGCGCCCCAGCCTGAGCGTTGACGTAGAAACCAACGTCCCCAACGATATGTTCACCCAGATGCGCTCGATTATCTCGCTCCAACGCGCTTTGCTCTTTGAGCGAAAATTAGCCGGTGAGGAAAATCTGCCGGAGTTTTTGAATGCCCGCGATGTATTAGAATTCGCTACCATCGAAGGGGCGCGGGCCAACGGCCTGGATCACAAAGTGGGCACGCTGACCCCCGGCAAAGAGGCCGACATCATTATGCTCCGCACCGACCGGGTCAACGTCTTCCCTATCAACGACCCCATTGGCGCGGTGGTCTGGGGCATGGATACCGGCAATGTGGACTCGGTTTTTGTAGCCGGCAAAGCCCTCAAACGTAACGGCCAATTATTGGGGGTGGATTTGGATCGGGTACGAAAAATGGCCTACGAATCCCGCGACTATGTGGTAGCCAAGTCGGGCTTCAAACTGCCGACGATTTGAGCCGCTGCCGTCAAGGAATATTTGGAGTCCAAAAGCTGCGCTTTTGGACTCCAGACAGACAGCGATTTGGCCCACGATACTCATGAGGCGGGGACAGATTGAACCTGATTACCAAACTAAAAGGTTGCTAAAAAACATTTAAGGAGGTTAATTTATGTCTGTTGAAACTCAAGCTAAAGAAGATGTCATCACCCGCCCCTACACCGGGGCCGAATACATGGAAAGTATTCGGGATGAGCGGGAAGTGTACATCTATGGGGAGCGGGTCACAGATGTGACTACCCATCCTGCCTTTCGTAATATGGTGCGAATGGCCGCTCGCCTGTACGACGCCCTGCACGACCCGGCCCGGCAGGAGACGCTGACTGCCCCCACCGACACCGGCAATGGCGGCATTACCCATCCTTTTTACAAAGCCCCCAAAAGCGCGGATGACCTGGTGGCCTCGCGCAACGCCATTGCCGAATGGGCCAGAATTACTTACGGTTGGATGGGCCGCAGCCCCGATTATAAAGCCGCCTTTCTGGCTACGCTGGGCGGTAATGCCGAGTTTTATGACCCCTACACCGAAAACGCCCGCCGCTGGTACAAACAGTGCCAGGAAAGTGTGGCCTTTGTCAACCACGCCATTGTCAATCCGCCGGTAGACCGCAACCGCCCGCTGGACGAAGTTAAAGATGTCTACATGCACGTCGAAGAAGAGCGGGATGACGGCCTGGTGGTCAGCGGGGCCAAAGTGGTCGCCACCACCTCGATGTTGACCCATTACAATTTTATTGCCAACAACGGCGCGCTGCCCATCAAAACCAAGCCTTTTGCCTTTGTGGCTATGGTCCCGACCAATGCTAAAGGGGTCAAGCTGTTCTGCCGCACCTCCTATTCTATGGCCGCCGAGGTCATGGGCAGCCCCTTTGACTACCCGCTCTCCAGCCGCCTGGATGAAAACGATGCGATTATTGTCTTTGACAAGGTTTTTGTGCCCTGGGAAAATGTTTTTGCCTACGGCGATATTGACAAGGTAAACAACTTCTTCCCGCGCTCCGGCTTTTTGCCGCGCTTTATGTTCCACGGCTGTACCCGCCTGGCGGTCAAGCTCGACTTCCTGGCCGGCCTGATATTGAAAGGGGTGGAGTCCACCGGCGTGGCCGAATTTCGAGGGGTGCAGGCCAACGTGGGCGAGATTTTGGCCTGGCGAAACCTGTTCTGGTCGCTCACCGAGGCCATGGCCCGCAATACTTCGCCCTGGACCAACGGCAATGTTTCGCCCAGTTTGGAAGCGGGGTTGGCCTACCGGGTTGTCTCGACCTATGCTTATTCTCGCGTCCGCGAAATTATCGAAAATATCATGGCCAGCGCCCTCATCTACCTGCCCTCTCACGCCGTAGACTTCAAAAATCCCGATATTCGGCCCTATCTGGACCAGTTTGTGCGCGGTTCCGGTAATTATCAGGCCATTGACCGGGTCAAACTGATGAAGTTGATGTGGGATGCCATCGGCACCGAATTTGGGGCGCGCCATGAACTCTATGAGCGCAACTACTTTGGCAACCACGAAAGTATCCGCTTTGAAGTGTTGATGGTGGCCGAAGCGATGGGCGCCACCCAAAAGTATAAGGGCTTTGCCGAGCAGTGCATGGCCGAGTATGACCTCGATGGCTGGACCGCGCCGGACCTGCTCAACCCGGACGACATCAACGTGGTCATGAACAAGTTCGCCAAAAACGGCCAGAACGGAAAGCATTAAGGGAGTAAGGAGTAAGGAGTAAGGAGTAGGGAGTAAGGGGAAAGACATAACCCCCTACTGCCTACTACCTGCTCCCTACTCCCGCCAGGGAGACACAATGGACGCATCCTCAGAAATCCAGATTGATCCGCGTGAGTTTCGCAACACGATGGGGCGTTTTGCCACCGGGGTAACGGTCATTACTACCGAGGTAGACGGTCAACCCCACGGCATGACGGCCAATGGGTTTATGTCTATCTCGTTGGAGCCGCCGTTGGTGCTAATTTCTGTTGGTAACAAGGCCCGCTTAAATAGTTTATTGCCCCAGAGCCGGCGTTACGGGGTCAGCATTCTGTCGGCGGAACACGAAATTTATAGCCGCCACTTTGCCGGTCGCCCGGTCGAGGGCCTGCATATTCCGTTTGTCCGCAAAAAAGATTTGCCGGTGCTGGCCGACTCGATTGCCTGTATCGTCGCCAACGTCGTGGAGATTTTTCCGGGCGGCGACCATACGCTCTATCTGGGTCAGGTGGAATATATTGAATATCAAGATGAGCGTCCGTTGTTGTTTTACGCCGGCAAGTATCGCCAACTCGATTTAACGGCGGAAGAGAAAAAGGGCTGGGCCGACGACGCGGCCTTGCTCTTCTCCTCAATGTGGTGATTACTACTATTCATCTGGGGTCTAAAAGTAATTTCGCCGGGATTAGTACCTTATGAGCCAGATTTTTGTACAATGAGCAAGAAGTTATTACACAGAGGGACACGGAGAAGTCACAAAGTTCCACAGAGGAATTTTTATCGCTTCTCTGCGTGTCTCTGTGAAATCTCTGCGTAACTCTGTGTTCCTGTTTGGTTCTGGCTCGTCCAGGTTAGGGGATTTGGGGATAAAATAAAGTACCCACCTAATCTCCTAATCCCGGCCTGAGTAACTGCTCTAATTTAATTTTTCGGAGGAAGAGGTAAACATCATGAAAAAGACAACATTGCAAGATGCTTGGGCGCTTTCGCGGCGCGATTTTCTCAAACTTTCGGCCGGAACTGTAGCCGCGCTGTCCCTGGCCGGCTGCGCGGTCGGTGGGTCGAGTACCGGGCGAGCCATCAAAATTGGTTATGTCACGCCCAAAACCGGCCCGCTGGCGCCCTTTGGCGAGGCCGATGATTTTGTCTTGAGCCAGATGACAAAATTCTTCGAGGGCGGCATTGACGCGGCGGGGGCCAAACACCCACTGCAAATTGTGACCAAAGACAGCCAATCCGACCCCAACCGGGCAGCCGATGTGGCGGCGGACCTGATTTTGAATGACAAAGTTGATCTTGTTTTGGTCTCGTCCACCCCGGAAACCACCAACCCGGTCTCCGACCAGTGCGAAGCCAACGGCGTCCCCTGTATCTCCACCGTCGCCCCCTGGCAGCCCTGGTTCTTCCGCAAGGATGATGCGGCCGAAAAGGGTTACAAATGGACCTATCACTACTTCTGGGGGCTGGAAGATATTATCGGCGTGTTTCTGGATATTTGGAATTCCCTGGACACCAACAAGGTGGTCGGTGGGCTGTGGCCCAATGACGGCGACGGCCTGGCCTGGAGCAGTCCCGAAGTCGGCTTTCCGCCGGCCCTGGAAAAAGCCGGCTACACCGTAGTTGATCCGGGCCGCTATGAAAATCTCAAAGATGACTTCTCGGCTGAAATTGCCGCTTTCAAAGAAGCAGGCGTCGAAATTGTCACCGGCGTGATGATCCCACCCGACCTGGGCACTTTTCTCACCCAGGCCAGCCAGCAGGGCTTTAACCCCAAAGCCTTTACCGTGGGCAAAGCGGCGCTCTTCCCGGTGGTGGTCGAGTCCCTGCCGGACAATTTGGGCCAGGGCTTGACCACCGAAATCTGGTGGACGCCCAATCACCCCTTCAAATCTTCCTTAACCGGCCAAAGCGCCAAAGAACTGACCGACGCCTACACCGCCGCTACCAGCAAGCAGTGGACCCAACCGATTGGTTTTGCTCACTCCCTGTTCGAGGTCGCCGCCGATGTCCTCAAGCGCACTACTGATATTGATAATCCCGAAGCCATCGTCGAAGCTATCAAAGCAACCAACTTGGATACCATCGTCGGCAAAATTTCCTGGAGCGGTGGCCCCTTCCCCAACGTAGCCAAAACGCCGCTGGTCGGTGGGCAGTGGCAAAAGGGGGACAAAAACCCGTTTGATCTTGTCATCGGCACTAATACAGCCGCCACCAACATCCCCACCGCCGGCTCGATTGAAGCAAAAGCGTGGCCGTGAAACGTGATGTGTGATACGTGACTTTTCACGTATCACACATCACGTTTCACCAAGGGAATTTTTCCCGGAGGACCCTTTCTCACCTTGACACCCATCCTTGAACTGCGCGGCGTCTCTAAATCCTTTAGGGCGCTGATGGTTTTAAACGATATCTCCTTCACCCTCAACCCGGGTGAAGCTTTGGGCGTGCTGGGGCCGAATGGGGCCGGAAAAACCACCATGCTCAACCTGATTTCGGGCGATCTGCCCGTTTCATCCGGGCAGATCGTCTTTCAAGGAGTGGACATCACCCGCATGCCAGCCGAGCGGCGCTGCCGCATGGGCATCGGGCGGACGGCCCAGATTCCGCGTCCCTTTGCCAAAATGACCGTCTTTGAAAATGTGTTGGTGGCGGCGACTTATGGGCGCGGCAAGGGGGAGCGTGACTCCTATGCTCTCTGCCGCGACATCCTGCGCCAGACGGGCCTATTCGAGAAGCAGGATGTTTTGGCCGGCAATCTGCGTATTCTGGGCCGCAAACGCCTGGAACTGGCCCGCGCCCTGGCCACCGAACCAACCTTGTTGCTGCTGGATGAAATTGCCGGCGGGTTGACCGACCACGAAGTCTACGAACTGCTGGAGGTCATTGCCGACATTCGGGCCAGAGGCATCACCATTGTCTGGATCGAGCACATCGTCCACGCCCTGCTCTCCTCGGTGGATCGCATCTTGGCCATCAACTTTGGGACCAAACTGGCCGAAGGCTTGCCTCGCCAGGTCATCGAGAGTCCGGAATTTCAGGAGATTTATTTCGGGGTGGAGAGCGTCCGCCTGGAGGGCAGCCGATGAGCGCCGTCCTGACGGTTGACAATATCGCCGTTTTTTACGATCAATTTCAGGCCCTCTTCGGGGTCAGCCTGGAGGTTGAGCAGGGCGAGACTGTAGCCATCATCGGGGCCAATGGGGCCGGTAAAACGACTCTCATGCGGGCTATCTGCGGCGCGCTGCCCCTCGCCAGCGGGCGGATTACCTACAACGGCGAGGTTATTTCGGGGCAGCCGGCCTATGCGCTCAATCAAAAAGGGATTGTTATGGTCCCGGAAGGCCGCCGGATTTTCCCCAGCCTCACCGTCGAGGAAAATCTAAAAATCGGGGCGTATCGTAATCGGCCCGGCATGTGGACCTTGCCAAAGGTTTACGAATTATTTCCCTTCCTCAAGGAGCGGGCTAAATTTGGCGGCACGGATTTATCCGGTGGGCAGCAGCAGATGCTGGCTATCGGCCGGGCGTTGATGAGCAACCCGGCGTTGTTGCTCATGGATGAGATTTCGCTGGGCCTGGCCCCGATTATCGTCAAAGAGCTGTACGAGGTGGTGGCTAAAATCGCCCAGTCGGGGACCACCGTGCTGCTGGTGGAACAGGATGTCGGGCGCGGCCTCAAGGCGGCTAAACGAGTCTACTGTTTGCTGGAAGGCAAAGTCAGCCTGGCCGGAAAACCGGCTGAAATCAGCTCGGAGCAAATCTCGCGGGCCTATTTTGGAGTGTAGCCCATGCAAGTGGTCAATACCATTGTCCAGGGAATTTTGTTGGGCAGCCTCTATGCTCTCTTCGGCACCGGGCTGTCGCTGATTTTTGGGGTCATGCGCCTGGTCAACCTGGCCCACGGCGACTTTATTGTGCTGGCCGCCTACCTGGGGCTGCTGGCGGTGGCTTTGGGGCTGCATCCCTTGCTGAGCCTGGTGATTGTTATCCCGGTTTTGTTTATCCTGGGCGTTTTGCTCCAGCGAGGAATTTTGAACCGGGTTTTGAATGAGGGGCTGATGCCGCCCCTGGTCATTACCTTTGGCCTGTCGGTGTTAGTGCAGAATGGGTTGCAGTTGGGCTTTTCCGCCGACTCCCAGGATTTGGATGCCGGCGCTCTGGAAACGGCCAGCATACGCTTGGGTGAGGTCACACTGGGCGCTTTTCCTTTGATCACCTTTATGACCGCTATTGTCATTTTGGTTGCTTTGCAGCTTTTTCTCAACCGGACTAAACTGGGCCAGGCTTTTCGGGCTACTTCTGATGACCCGGCCACTGCCGAGCTGATGGGCATCAACAGCCGCCAAATCTATGGCTGGGCCATGGGTCTGTCGCTGGCGATTGTGGCTGTGGCCGGGGTTTTACTGGGTATTCGGACCAACTTCACACCCACCATTGGCCCGGCCCGGCTCATTTTTGCTTTTGAAACGGTTATCATCGGCGGGCTGGGCAGTATTTGGGGCACGCTGGCCGGCGGCATCATTCTGGGGCTGGCCCAAAATATCGGTGCGGCGCTTGACCCAACCTGGTTTCAACTGGCCGGGCACATCGTCACCCTGGTCGTGCTGGCAGTCAAACCGAGCGGGTTGTTTGCCCGCACGCGGGATGCATAGGAGTTAAGTAAATCCCATCCTGCGATACGCCCTTCGCTTTTGCCCTTCGACAAGCTCAGGACGAACTCAGGGCTACTCAGGATGCGATTGCGGCTCGAAAATCACCCTTCGATACGGTTCGCTTCGCTCACCTACTCAGGATGATTTTCGAGCTAAATCTGAGTTTCAGGTATAGGAACATTTATGTCTGAACAAATTATGGCCCTTGCTCAACCATTTCTATCACCTGAACGCCGCTTGGCTATTATTGCCGGCTTCCTCCTGATTATCGCCTTAACCTTGCCGCTTTGGGCCGATTCTGGGATTATGCGTACCCTGGTTGAATTTATCTACTTGCTGGCTCTGGCCCAGATGTGGAATCTGCTGGCCGGATACGCCGGCATGGTTTCCATTGGCCAGCAAGCCTGGATCGGCCTGGGCGGGTACGCCATGATTGTGCTGGCCGACGATGTCGGGGTCAATGTGTTTGCCGCCGTTTTTCTGGCGGGATTGGTAGCCGTGCTGTTTGCTTTTCCGACGGCCCTGCTGGCCTTCCGGCTACGAGCCGGTTATTTTGCCATTGGCACCTGGGTGATGGCCGAGGTATTTCGCCTGTTGGTCGCCAGCAGCACCGATTGGCTGCAAGGCGAGTCGGGCCGCACCCTGGCCGCCGCCGGGGAGTTTGGCCGGGCCGCTCGTGAAAATTGGACCTATTTGATCGCCCTGGTGATTGGCTTTGGCTCCATTGCCCTGGTCTATTTTCTGATGCGCTCCAAACTGGGGCTGGGCCTAACCGCCATCCGCGATTCGGAAGCGGCGGCGGCCAGCCTGGGCATCAATACCTACCGTCTCAAACTGATGGTCTTTCTGTTATGCGCCTTTGCCACCGGCGTGATTGGAGCCTTGATCTATCTGACCGTCCTCAACATTCGCCCCTCGGCGGCTTTTTCGGTCCAGTGGACGGCCTTTATGATCTTTATTGTCGTCATCGGCGGTATCGGCACGGTGGAAGGACCGATCATCGGCGCGATTGTCTTCTTTATTATCAGGGAATACCTCTCCGCCTTTGGGGAGTGGTCGTTTATCTTGTTGGGGATTGTGGCGATTGGGCTGATGCTCTTTGCGCCGCAGGGAATTTGGGGCTTGCTGCACCAACGGTTTGATTGGGAGCTCTTCCCGGTGCGACGACGCCTGCCGCCGTAACAGGGTAGCAAAGTTGCAGAGTCGCAGAGTCGCAGGGTAACAAGAGTATAACGTTATTAATTACTGACTACTGACTTCTGGCTACTGATTACTGGCTGTTGTGGAGTAAACACCGATGAGTACAGTCATCATCATTGGAGCAAGCTATGCCGGTCTGGCTGCGGCGCTGGAACTGCGCCATCGCCTGCCGGCCAGCGATACCGTGACTGTGGTCTCGGCCAATGAAAATTTTATTTTTCACCCCTCCCTCATTTGGGTAGTTCAGGGTGAGCGAGAACCGGCGGACATCTCTTTTCCCATCCGGCCGGTGCTGGAAGAAGCCGGGATTGAATTTATCTGCGCCCAGCTCGAAGCTATCCATCCGCCGGCTAAAACCGTTTCGCTCAGTTCGCAAGAGACTCTCAGTTATGATAAATTATTAATCGCTACCGGCGGCGAGTGGGAGTGGGATGCCGTGCCGGGCCTGTGGCCCAAGCCCAGAGGCCACACGGTCTCGATTCTGTCGCCCTGGGATGCTATGGCCGCCCGCAGTGAGTGGCAGGCTCTCCTGGCCCACCCTGGCCCGGTGGTCATTGGGGCGACCCTCAACGCCGGTCTGTACGGGGCTGCCTATGAATTTGCCCTTAATATGGATATTGCCCTGCGTAAAGCCGGCGTGCGCGACCAGACTTCGATCACTTTTGTGACGCCGGAACCTTTTCTGGGGCATCTGGGCCACGGCGGCCTGGGCAACTCGCGCCAAATCATCGAGGAAGCCTTCTCGAACAAGCAGATTGCGGCCATTACCGAGGCCCAAATCGAGCGAGTTGAAGCCGAGGCGGTGATCCTGGCTGGCCGGCGGCAGCGTTTGCCCTCTAAATTTAGCATGCTGGTTCCGCCTTTTCAGGGGATTAAGCCGGTGCGCGAAACCCCAAATTTGGGGGATGAGCGCGGCCGCATCCCGGTGGACGACACCTATCGCAGCACCAGCTATCCCGATATTTTTGCGGCTGGGGTGGCGATCCAGATCAAACCGGAGGCCAGCAGTTTGCTGCCGTGTGATGTCTTGATTCCCGGCACGGTCAGCGCAGAAATGGGGCGGGTTGCTGCGGCCAACATTGCGGCGGATTTGGGCCACGGCTCGCCGGTGCGCAAACCAGCCAACGCTTTGAAAGCGTTTTATGTGCTCGACTCCGGTTCGCACGGTCTGTTTATGTCGCTGGGTGCGCAACCCTGGCTCAATGTGCAGCTCAATGTGCCCGGCCCCTGGTCGCACTGGGCCAAAGTAATTGTCGAGAAGTATCAAATGTGGCAGATTCAATCGGGCAGATATTGATGAAAGGTTGGAAGGCTGGAAGGATAGGAATATAGAGAGACGACTTTCTAATTTCGTAACTGCCAGTCCTCATGTCATTTCGAGGCCGTAGGCCGACGCGAAGCGTCCCTACCGCGCTGCATCGGCCTCGGAGATTTCTCCCTTCGGTCGAAATGACATGGCTAGTTACCTGATTTCTTTTTAACGATGACTCAATTCCATTACACCGCCTACGCTCAAGAAATCATTTTCGCCGCCGGCGGCCTGGCTCGCCTGGGGGAGGCCGTTGACCGTTTTCCCTGGCAGCGGTTGATGCTCTGCGCCAGCCCCTCGCTGCGAGCCAACGGCCATGTGGCCACAGTTGAAGCAGCTTTGGGAGCGCGGCTGGTCGCTACCTATGAACGGACGCAATCGCATGTGCTCGATTTTCAACTGGCTGAGGCGCTGCAACTGGCGACTGAAACCGGGATTGAGGCCGTTATCGGGTTGGGGGGCGGCAGCCCCATTGGGTTGGCTAAGGCGGTCAGTGCGGCCCTGGAAGAACAGCGCAGCGGACGTCCCGCCCGCGCCGCTTTTCCCACCGACCAACCCCTTGTCCCGGTGATTGCCATTCCGACCACCTACGCCGGTTCGGAAATGACCCCGGTCTACGGCGTCACCCACCAGACGGAGGGCACGACCCGCAAAATTACGGTCAGAGATGCCAAAATTGCGCCCAAGCTGGTTATTTATGACCCCAGTTTGACCCTCAACCTGCCGCCGAGTCTCACCGCCGGGACGGGCATCAACGCCCTGGCTCACTGTATCGAGGCGATTTATTCGACCACACGCCATCCCCTGTCTACGGCGGCGGCGTTGAACGGAATTGGGGCTATTACTCGCGCTTTGCCTCGTTGTCACCGCGACGGCAGCGACCTGGCGGCGCGCACCGAAATGCTGCTGGGGGCGCATCTGGGCGGCGTAGCCCTGGCCAGTGTAGCCATGGGTCTGCATCACGGTTTGTGCCATGTTTTAGGTGGTACGGCCGGAGTGCCGCACGGGGTAGCCAACGCCATCATCCTGCCGCACGCTATGCGCTTCAATCTGGATGCCGCCGCGCCTTTTCTAGCCCAAGTGGCCGAGGCGATGGGCGTCACCATGCCCACCCAGAGTAACAACAGTAAAGCCGAGGTCGCGATTCAGGCCGTGGAGGATTTGATTGGTCAATTAGGACTGCCTCAACGACTGCGCGAGGAGGGCGTGCTGGAAGCTGACTTGCCTCAACTGGCCCAACTGGCCCTCAAAAGCACCGCCGTCCAGCAGAACCCTAAACCCCTCACCGATGCAGCCCAGGCCGAGGCTATTTTTCGGGCGGCGTGGTGAGGGGATTGCGACCCACTGCCAAAGGTAAAAATTAAGCTGGAGATTGGAGATTAGAGATTGAATTTAATCTCCAATCTCCAATCTCTATCTATAGGAGGCTAACCTATGCGTAACCTAACCGAAGAAAACATAACCGAAGCCGTGATCAATACGTTTGCCAAAACGGAAAATCCGCGAGTAAAAGAAATCTTGACCAGCCTGGTCAAACATCTGCATGCTTTTGTGCGGGAGGTAGAACTGACCGAGGCAGAGTGGCTGTACGGCATTCAGTTTCTCACCCGCGCCGGCCACATGTGCGACGACAAGCGCCAGGAGTTTATTCTGCTGTCGGATACCCTGGGGATTACCACCCTGAAGGATATTATCAATAACCGCAAACCACCGGGGGTGACGGAATACACCATTTTGGGGCCGTTTTATGTCAGCGGAGCCGAGGAGATGCCGGCGATGGCTAATATTGCCGGTAACACGCCCGGTGAGCCGGTAGTGGTGTCGGGCCGGGTGATGGACCCTTCAGGTCAACCCATTGCCAACGCCCTGCTCGATGTCTGGCAGGCCTCAGCCGAGGGCTTTTATGATGTCCAGCTTCCTGACCAGACGGAACTGAACCTGCGCGGCAAATTCCGCACCGACGCCGAGGGGCGCTACGCTTTCCGCACCATCAAACCTTCTTTTTATCCCATTCCCGGCGATGGGCCGGTCGGCCAGATGCTGCGAGCCGTTGGCCGACACCCTTACCGCCCGGCGCACATCCATTTCATTCTTTCAGCCGATGGTTACGAAGCCGTCACCACCGAACTCTTTGTCGAGGGCGATCCATACCTGGATTCGGATGCAGTGTTTGGGGTACGAGGTTCGCTGGTGGTAGACTTTGTGCATCATGATTCGGCTGAAGAGGCGGCCAAATATGGGGTTACAGCTCCATTTTATACGGTTGAGTACGATTTTGTCTTGCAGCCAATGACGGGTTAATTGAAGTTACAAGTATTTCCCTGGCCTCCAAGTGGGTGCCCGAACCGGGTTTGGACGCCAGCCAAAATCACCTATCCAATACTATCCGCACTTTAGCCGCCAAATTCATGGGGCTAAAGGGTTTTTGGATAAAAGCAGCGCCCGGCTCAAGAACGCCATGCTGGGCAATCGCTTCGTCGGTGTAGCCCGACATGAACAGGGTTTTCAAATCGGGCCGGGTGCGGACTAGCTCTTCGGCCAGGGTTTTGCCGCTAATACCGGGCATGACCACGTCGGTTAGCAGCAAATGGACGGGATCAGGACGGTGAGCCATCAGCCGCAGCGCCTCCTGCCCATTCCCGGCTTCTAGCAGGTTATAACCCAGCTTCGACAACACCTGCCGGATCAGTTCACGCACCCCCATGTTATCCTCAACCAGCAGGATTGTTTCGCTGCCGGCAGGCATCTCCCATCCAGGCTCCGGGCGAAGCGGCCGTATCATCTTCTCTTCGACGCACGGCAGGTAAATCTTGAAGGTCGTGCCAACTCCTTCTTCGGAATAGACCCAGATGTCGCCGCCGCTTTGCTTCACAATCCCAAAAACAGTGGCTAACCCCAAGCCTGTTCCCTGGCCCGGTTCTTTGGTGGTAAAGAAAGGTTCAAAGATATGAGTCTTGACCTCTTGGCTCATGCCGCAGCCCGTATCACTAATGGCTAACATTACGTATTTACCCGGCTGGGTATCCAGATGACCGGCCACATACTTGTCGTCTTTAACCACATTGGCCGTTTCGATGATTAGTTGTCCGCCTCTAGGCATGGCATCACGGGCATTGACGACAAGATTGACGATGAGTTGCTCGATTTGGGTGGGATCCACTTTAGCCGGCCACAACCCCGGGGTGAGGACGGTTTTCAAATCAATATCCTCACCGATGACACGCTGCAACATTTTGTCCATCTCGGCGACGACCATGTTGAGATTCAACACCTGCGGTTGGATAATCTGTTTCCGGCTAAAAGCTAACAGTTGGCGCACCAGGTCGGCGGCTCGCTGGCCCGACTGTAGAATCATGGCCACCATCTCTCCTAAAGGGTCGTCGGGGCGGAGTTCGTCTTGAATTAAGTACGCAAAACCATTCATGGCTGTCAGTAAATTATTAAAATCATGGGCTACACCGGCGGTCAGCCGGCCGAGGGCTTCCATCTTTTGGGCCTGGTAATACTGTTCTTCTAATTGCCGGCGTTGCTCTTCCAGACGCACCCGGGCCAATACCCCGGCCAATTGATCGGCTACACTCCACGTCAAATTGATCTCCTCGGTCGAGAAGTGATGTGTTTCAAAAGACTCCAGGCTCAAGCTGCCAATCACCTCTCCCTCAATCACCAGAGGAACGAGCAACAATGAGACGACACCATATTGGCGCAGCCAGCCCTGGATCACCTTCAGGGAGGGATCGTTTTGGATATCGTTGGTAACGAGGGGTGTTTGGTGGTTGAACAGGTACTGGAACACAGGATCGTCAACCATAGGGATAGGTTGGTGTAAGGCCGTGCAACCATCTTTGCTCGAATATTCTGCCGCCACCGTGGCTGTCGTTTTCTTTTGATCCAGTAACGTAGCGGTCGCATGAGGCAACTTAAAGGCCAGGGCCAGTTCACGGCAGGCGACTTCCAGGATAGCCTCCTGGTCCTTGCTGGGGGTGGCGGCTGAAGCGGCGATGATCCGGTTGAGCAAGGCCAGTTCGCGGTTGCGGCGGCGGATTTCTTCTTCGGCTTGTTTGCGCTGGCTAATGTCGCGAATAGCCGTCACTCTGGCGATACGTCCTTTGTACGGCAGTGTCTTGGCTCGCACTTCGACGGGCAAAGTTGAGCCATCTTTACGCAAGGCCAGATGCTCGTAAGCGCCTTCATACCCCGCCGCAATATTTTTTAGCACTAATTCACGATCTGCCGGGGCTACAAAATTCATAACGTCCAGACCAATAATTTCAGCAGGTTCATAGCCGAGCATGTTAGCGAACTGCTGGTTGATATCAAGGATACGGCCCTTGTAACTAATCCCAATCCCCTCAAAGGTAGCCTCAAACAGCCAGCTAAGGTTCTCTTCACTCTTGCGCAAAACCTCCTGTACCCATTCGCTTGTTTCCATCGTTTTGTTTCTCCCTAAATCATCGCCCATAATAAGGACCTATCCGAAAACCCGTAGGTTGGCATCCCTATGCCAGCCGATGAGGCATAGGATGCATTATCTACTAAATCATCGCCCATAATAACTACGTCTATTTCTGCTGGTAGCAGTCAGCCTTAAGAAGTTAGATACATGGTTAGGTGGAGTTCATTGCGGCCAGGCATAACCAAAGCTCTAACTTCATCCACCAGACCCTTAATCAGAAATAAGCCCCAACCGCGATGATCTGCCCGCTCCTGGCGAGCCAGATTTAGATTGGACAATGGCTGTTGGCCCTGGTCAATTATTCTTAAGGTCAGCCCGTTGCTTTCCACCAGGGCAATAATCTCTACTTTGAGTTGAACATTTAACTGATTACCGTGCTCAATCGAGTTGGTCACGGCTTCGCTGAGGGCTGTTTTGAGGTCGTCAATACGCTCGGCAGAAAAGCCCATCCGACGCGCCAAAATGGCAATGGCTGAGGCAGCCACTTTTTCGTAACCCAGTTCACTGGGCAAGGAAATTTCAATGGTTTGTTGCTTGTTCATGATCAGGTTTCCTACTTATTGGTTGTAACACGGCAGTAACTTTTCTATCGTTGAAAACAGCTCCAGCACCTCGAAACCTTTGAGTAAGGTTGCGTCGGCCCCCGCAGCGCTGGCCGCTCGTTGCTGCTCGATTGAATTTACGAATAAGAGGCAAGGAGTCTGCTGTTGTTTTTGCCGTATTTGCTGTAACAACATCCAGGCCTGGTTATCGGGCAAATCTATGTCCAGTATAACCAGGGCCGGGTTGTACTGGGTTAACAGTTGCATAGCCATGAAACTATGACTGGCTATACCCGCCACCTTGAGTCGAGGCATAATCTGGAGCAAAGCTTGTAAACTATTCCGAATCCGGCCTGGTTTGGCTACAATTAAAATTAAGGCTTCGTCTTCAGCCTCATCCTTTTTGGGCGTTATGGTCACTGTCTCCACCTTAACCTCGTCGGCTAAAATTTTTGATGAGCCTATCATATCATTTCTCTATCTGTAACTCATTAGCCGGAAATCAGATTTTAGCTATAACAAAAAGACCGCTTGCAAGCGGTCTTGATTATCACAAATGAGATAGAGGCTACTATAACAAATGTTATAAGATTTCGGCGCCTTTCAGGGGGAGTCGGCCAAACCTTCCTGCAATGCATACAATGTGGCTTGGGTGCGATTGGCCAGATGCAATTTGCCCAGAATATTGCTCACGTGGATGCGCACCGTTCCCTCGCTAATAACCAGTTCAGTAGCTATCTCTTGGTTGGACAACCCGCGCGCCACCAGCCGCAGCACCTCCATTTCCCGCCGGGTGAGCGGCTCCTCGGTCGGCGGCAGATTGGCCGGCGGCTGGTTGAGTTCGCGGATGAGTTTGCGGGCGATGGTGGGATGCAACGACGACTCGCCCCGGTAAACATCGTGGATGGCCTGGAGGACCATCTCTGGGGGTGAATCCTTCAGCAGGTAGCCCAGCGCACCCGCTTTGATCACCGGAAATACTTTGTCATCGTCGGCAAAACTGGTCAAGACCAAGATACGGGCGTCGGGGTTTTCTTGTTTGATTTCGCCAATGGCTTCAAGCCCCCCCTTACGTGGCATCATCAGGTCAAGCAAGATAACATCGGGTTTGAGCAGCCGGACCTTGTCCACCGCTTCTACCCCATCCACCGCTTCCCCAATTAGCTCCATATCGCTTCTGATGTTGATCAGAGCGCCCAACCCTCGCCGCACCACCGGGTGGTCGTCGGCAATCAGCACTCGGATCGGCTTTTCCTGGTTCATAATTACACCTCCAGCTTGACTTTTACTTTTGTGCCTTCGCCTGGCCTGGAAAAGATGGTCAACTCACCCCCCATTTTTTCTACTCGCTCCTGCATACTGGTCAGCCCCAAGCCCCCTTTGCCCTCTGCCGTTGGGAGGTCAAACCCGGCGCCATTATCCGTCACTTCCAGTTCAATGCGTCCGTCGCTGGCCCCAATCGAAACAGTAACAGCAGTAGCAGCGGCATGTTTCAAAGCGTTGTTCAAAGCTTCCTGGGCAATGTAGTAAAGCGCCTCTTCGACCTGCCCCGGTAGGTCGAAGAGGGTCTCCACCTGCAATTGCGCTTGGACCCCAGTTCGGCGCTCGACGGCGTCCAGCCGTTGCCGCAAAGCGCCGACCAGCCCTTCTTGGGTCAAGGCCAGCGGGCGTAGTTCGTAAACCAGCAGGCGCATCTCCTTGAGGGCTTGTTGGGCAATCTGGCCCAATTCGGCCAAGCAATTATCTACCTGGGCCATGTCGCCCAGGTTATAAGCTTCCCGCCCAACGGTAGCAAAGAGGTTGAGGCTATATAACAACTGGGTCACTGAGTCGTGCAAATCACGGGCCAGCCGCGCCCGTTCCTCCATTACCGCCGATTGCTCGGCCAGTTGGCGCAGCCGGGCGCTCTCTACCACCACCCCCACCTGATCGGCAATGGTGGTCAGCAGCGCTACCTCTTCCACATTAAAGTGGAGCTGTCCCTTAGCTCTGGCAACGCTTAACACACCTAACATCCGCCCTCCGGCCCGTATGGGAACACCCGCATAAGCCTGAAAACCTATCCGCCCCGCCTCAACCGAGCGTAGGTCTAAAGCTACGTCGGGCACAATCAAAGGGCCAGCCTGCTTGATGACCCAACCCGGCAGCCCTGTACCAACAGGCAGAGTCTCTAGCTGCACCGCCAGGTCAGGTGGAAAACCCTGCTGGACGGCCTGGTGGAGCGTCTCGCCCGTTTCATTCAGTAAATGGATGCCGCCGATTTGGCTGCGCATGGCCCCCAACACCCGCTCCAAGATTAGTTCCAGCATCATTTTCAGGTTCAGCGATTCGCTGGCAACGGCGGTCACTTCATAAAGGGCCGATAACTCGCGGGTCCGGTCGGTGACTCGCTGCTCCAATTCAGTGGTGTAATGTTGAACCTGTTCAAACAAGCGGCTGTTCTCGATAGCAATCGCCAGTTGTTCGGCCACCGACTGGGCCATGACCAGATCATCCGGGCCATACCCTTCCACCTGCCGGCAGGCCAGAAACCAGACGCCAATGACCTGTCCCTTGATCCGCAGGGGCAGGATTATAGCCGAGCGCATACCCATTGTTATGACTGGCTGATAGACGGCAAAGCGCTGCTCAGAAACAAGGTCGGCGCTCAGGAACGACTGGCCCTGCTCAACTACTATGCGAGACATTTCCAGAGTCTTAAGCGGTACCCTACTCCCCGCTGGTGGCAGGGGTTCTTCGCCCGCCGCATAACTCAGGTACAGGCTGTCTCCCTCCACCAGGTTGATACTCATAAAGTCGTAAGGCAGCAGGCGCAGGGTCTGCTGGGCGAAAGCTCGGTAAACCTGGTCAGAGTCCAGGCTGGCAGTGATGGCCCGGTCCAACTCGTGGAGTACAGCCAGGTGTTCGGCCCGCTGTTGTGTTTCGGCATAGAGGCGAGCATTTTGAATAGCAACGGCGGCCTGGTCGGCAAACGCCTGGAGACGTTCGGCATGGGCAGTCGTGAAAACTCCAGGGGTATCACTGTCGAGATTGAGAACGCCAATGACTTCTCCCTGCATACGGATAGGCACACCGATATAAGCGCGCAGCCACGGCTCATCCTTAACCACCCAGTCGGGATCAGTTTCAGTATCAGGAATTACCACAGGTTGGCCCATCTCTACCATCCGGCGCAAGGTGGGGGTGTCGGCCAGGGCGTGCTGTGACTTTAACACCGCTTCCCCTCGGCCATGTTTATCATAACCCTGGGCGCGGACCACATGGGTGACTCCAGATTCGATGAGCGCGATATTGACCAGCTCATGTTGGACAACCCGCCCCACATTGCTCAAGATACGATCTAGCACTTCTTCCAAATTGAGCGTGCTGTTGAGCGCCGCCGCGGTGTCGCGCAGGGCTTCCGCCTCTTGTCGGCGTTGCGCTTCGGCCTCAAACAGCCGGGCTTGCTGGAGGGCAATAGCCAGTTGGTCGGCTACCTCACGGACGGTGTTCATCTGCTCAGCCGAAAAAACGATTAAACTAGCCTCCCATAAATTGACAGACCCAATCAGTTCGCCGGGGGCAATTAAGGGGAAAAGCGTCCCAAAATGAGTCCCTTCAGCATACGCAGTCTCGATTATTTCTGGGGGTAAATCATCCGGCATCCTGTCTACCTGCACAGAAATCACCTGGCCTTGCCTTAACTGGCTAATTAGATTTCTATACAGCGCGAGTGGCGTACGACTGTCCATCTTCACTTTGGTCTTTGTATCAACATCTATAGCCAAAGTTAAGACCTCATTAGCGGCAAAATCTAAGACCGAGACAACAGCCCGCCGGCACGGTACGAGCTGCCGTATGTAACGCAATGCCGTCTGAGCAATCTCCTGCGGCGAGTGGGCCGCCAGGATGGCTCGATCTATCTCATGCAAAACTTTCAAACGGTTGGCAAAACGATTTAAGGCTGCTTCTGCCCGCTGGCGTTCGGCAATCTCTGCGGTTAGTTGGGTGTTGATTTGCGCTTCCGTCTCGATGCGTTGGCGGAGATGAGCCGTCATCTGGTTAAAAGCAGCAGCCAGAACGGCTAATTCATCTTTAGAGGTGACGGGTGCTTCGATATCCAGGTTACCCACGGTAACAGACCGGACCGCCTGGGTAATTTGCCGAATTGGTTTAGCAATTTGGCCGGCGGCGAGCCATAACAACCCTAAACCCAGCCCGGCCAAAAGCCCCCCTATCCCAATCAACCGCCACATCAATCTAGTAGCTTCGGCGGCAATCTTCTCAGCCGGGATCAAAACATTGACCGACCATGGCGTTTCAGTTTGGCCAAACTTTATCGGCACAAATACGGCCAACTCGCTGTCTTGGTACTCAATAAATTGTTCACCTTGCTGAATACGGGCCAAATTATTTCCTACCTCATTACCAGGGTTCATGTCTCGAACGTTTTGGCCGATGAGCTGCGGCTGGTCGGTTACGGCGGCCAGGGTACCGTTATGGCTAACCAGGGCCAACCTGCCTGATTTATCATAAATGTCTATTTGGTTGGCTAACTGCTGTAAAAATTCCAGCCGGATATCTACCCCGACGATACCATAAAATTTGCCCTGAGCCATGATGGGTGCAACCAGGGATGTTATCAACACGTCTTCACCCTGCACCGGATAGAGATAAGGATTGATGATACATTCTTTGTTGGTGCGCTTGGGACACTGATAATAATCGCCCGCCCCCTCTACCTCGTAAGCTACCGAAGGTTCGAGTTGAATTTTTCCCTGCCTATTTCTACTCCAATAAGGAATAAAGCGCCCAGTTTGATCATGACCGGTTTGACCTACATGTTCAGTGTCTTCACCATCAAAAGTATTTGGTTCCCAAATGGTATAAATGGCCAGGAACTCCGGGTTATCCACCAGAACCTGTCTCAGCGCAGCGTTAACCTCAGCCCGGTTGAACCGAAGATGCCCCTCTTCAGTTTTGCTCGCCGCCAGAACTTGAGCCAGGGTGCGGGCCGTAGTGAGGGCAGTTTCAATTTTTGTCTGAACCACATTGGCTTGCGTTTCCGCTACGGCCAGCGCCCGGTTCTCCGCAATTTCAACCGCCGTGCGCCGCAGCGACAACGCCGCATAAGCAATAATGATGGTCGCTGTTAGCAGCAGACAGACTCCCGTCCACAAGGCGATCTTCAATTGGATTGATTTTAATTGCAGGCCAGTCGAGAGGGGATTCATTTGATGTTTCCGGCTACGTTCTGTTAGCTGCCAGATTACCCGCCCGGACAGGTCAAGGAAAATTGTCGGGAAAATCAGTAGGGAGAAGAAGAGTAGTTGTTTGCTTGGCGGCCGTGCCAAAATTTAATTGGAGTAGCTGTATGTAGTATAACACAATTGGCTAATTTTTTGGAGTCATAGGCGGAAGTAACTATTTGACAAAAACAGAAAATCGTAATATATTGAAAAGAATCGAAAGTAAACTAAAATAAACAAAAGAGAAATTCCTCATGGTACTGCCCCGAGAGCTTTTTTTAGAAGAAAGACGCCAGGAAATTCTGCGCCGTGTAGAAGAAGCGGGTCGAGTCTCGGTGGGTGAACTCAGCCAGCAGTTGGGCGTATCGGAAGTAACCATTCGGGCCGATTTGCAGGCGCTGGCCGAGCAGAATTTTATCATCCGCACCCATGGCGGCGCTATTCCGGCCAACACGATGAATGAGTTGGCCCTAACCCTGCGCCGGCAGCGGCAGGTCCAGGAGAAAAGCCGCATCGGTCAGGCCGGCGCGGCTCTCGTCCACGATGGCGACGCCATCTTTCTGGACAGCAGCAGCACTGCCCTGGCCATTGTCCAGCACCTCAAACAGCACCGCCATTTGACCATTATCACCAACAGCCTGGTCATCGCCCAGGAGATGCAGGACACGCCTGGCGTCCGGGTGGTCATGTCGGGCGGTGTGCTGCAGCGCGAGACGGCTTCGCTGGTGGGGCTGGATGGGCTGGAGATGCTGCGCAAGTTCAATATTCAAAAAGGTTTTTTTGGCGCGCATGGCCTCAACCTGCCCGAAGGGTTAACCGATGTCAGCGCCGACGAAGCCGAAGTCAAACGCGCCCTGGTTGAGATATGCCGCCAAACCATTGCCATTTTGGATGCGACCAAATGGGGCCGGGTCGGTCTGGCTTCCTTCGCCCGGCCGGACCAGCTTGATACCGTCATCACCAACGCCGACGCACCCGCGGAGTTAGTCGAAGCGGTGCGGGTGGTGGGGATTGAAGTGATGGTAGTGTAAGCTAAAGCGTAAAACGTGATGCGTGATACGTGAAGGCATTCAGGACAAATTCATTACGTATCACGCATCACGCACCACGTGAATTAATTTCATTTGAGGGAACTTAACCCTTCCAGTTCCGTCAAATCCTTTTTTCGAGGTAGAAATTATGGCAACCGCAGTTGTAATGCCCAAGCAGGGCCAATCGGTGGAGAACTGTATCATTGTCGGCTGGAAAAAAGCTGTGGGGGATCAAGTAGCCGCCGGCGAAATTCTGGCCGAAGTGGAAACCGATAAAGCCCTGCTGGAAATTGAAAGTCCGGCCTCCGGCGTGCTGCTGGCCCGGTTTTTTGAGGCCGGCGATGAAGTCCCGGTCTTGACCAACATCGCCGCCATCGGCCAGCCGGGTGAAGATGTTAGTAATTTTTGGGCGGCCGGGGCTAAAGAAAAGCCTGCGGCAAAAGTGGAGGCCGCGCCTGTTCCGGCTTCACCCCCGCCAGCAGCCGCGACAGCAGCTCCCCTCTCTGAATTTGTGGGCATCTCGCCACGAGCCAGAAATCTAGCGCAGCAAAAAGGGGTGGAGGTGGCGAGTCTGGCCGGCAGCGGCCCCGGTGGACGGATTATCGAGCGGGATGTTCAGGCCGCTCTGGTTAAGAAACCGGCGATGACTCCCCTGGCCCGGTCCATGGCCGCGCACGGCGGCTTTAATATTCCGCCTCACGGCTCCGGCGTAAGCGGCCGGATCATGGCCGACGATTTGCAAACTGTGGCGCAGCCGGAACCCGTCGTGCCAGTACTGCCGGTTGCTGCTCCGGTTGAAGAGGAGGTGCGGACAATTGCCGTCAAAGGCATCCGCAAGGTTATTGCCGGGCGCATGCTGGCCTCGCTGCAAACAACAGCTCAACTGACCCTCAACGCTTCCGCCGATGCCAGAGCCTTGCTGGCCTATCGCCAACGTCTGAAAGAGAGCGCCGAAGCGTTGGGCTTGCGCCAAGTTTCGATCAACGATTTGTTGTTATTAGCCCTCTCCAGGGTGCTACCCCAATACCCCGATCTTAACGCCACCTTCAGCGACGATACCATTAGCCAGTACAAAAATGTGCATCTCGGCTTTGCCGTAGACACGCCGCGTGGCCTGATGGTTCCGGTCATTCGCCGGGCCAATACCTTGAGCCTGAAAGAGATCGCCCAGGAAGCCAAACGCCTGGCCGCCGCCTGCCTGGACAGCACTATTTCCGCGGACGAGATGAACGGCGGTACCTTTACCCTGACCAACCTGGGCAGTTTTGGCGTCGAAAGTTTTACCCCGGTCTTGAATCCGCCCCAGGTCGCCATTTTGGGGGTGGGGAATATCAACTTGAAGCCGGTTCAGGTAGAGGGCGAAGTGCAGTTTATCCCTCACCTCGGCCTGTCGCTGACCATCAATCACCAGGTAGTGGACGGCGCGCCCGCCGCTCGCTTTTTGCAGGCATTTGCTCAGGGCGTGGCCCAAATTGAACTGTTATTAGCCTTATAAACAGGGAGTAGGCAGTAAGGAGTAGGGAGTAGGGGGAAGATCGAAGATGGAAGATATAGATGTCCAGAAAAGTTTTTTCCAACCATTTTGGGCCGAGATTAGGAGATTAGGGGATTTTTTCCTTTATTTTTCTTCCCCCCATCCCCTAATCCCGGCGAAAATTTTTCTAGAGAACTATAGTAGATGGAGGATAGCTTTTTGTCTATCCTCCATCTACCCTCCATCCTCTATCCTCTGCCTTCCCCTACTCCCTACTTCCTACTCCTTACTTCCTTACTTTAGTATACTAACGAGGAAAAATCATCATGACCAAGCTTATCACCATTGACCCCACCGAAGTCCGGCAGCGTACGGTGCTCAAAAGCCGGGAAATTCCGATCAATGCCTACGTGTCCGACCCCAAGCAGGAGGCTGAAAAATATGGTCGGGACAATTTGGTGCGGATATACCGGGATATGGTCTATATCCGCGAATTTGAGACGATGTTGGATCGGATTAAAAAGGAAGGCGTTTACGAAGGCATTGAGTACAACCACAAGGGGCCGGCTCACCTGTCCATCGGCCAGGAGTCGGCGGCGGTGGGCCAGGCCTATCACCTCACCCCCGACGATTTCATCTTTGGCTCCCACCGCAGCCACGGCGAAATTTTGGCCAAAAGCCTGTCGGCCATTGAAAAGCTGAGCGAGGCTGAACTGACCAACATTATGGAAACATACATGGGCGGGGCTGCCCTGCGGGTGGTCGAAAAGTTTAGTCCGGCCACTATCAAGGATTTAGCCATCAATTACACCCTCTACGGCACGCTGGCCGAAATTTTTGGCCGGGCCACCGGCTTTAACAAAGGGATGGGCGGCTCGATGCACGCCTTTTTCCCGCCCTTTGGGGTGATGCCCAACAACGCCATCGTCGGCGGTTCGGGCGATATTGCCGTCGGCGCGGCCCTATTCAAGCGGGTCAACCGCCGGCCGGGAATTGTGATTGCCAACATCGGCGATGCCTCGATGGGCTGCGGGCCGGTGTGGGAGGGGATGATGTTTGCGGCCATGGACCAGTACCGCACCCTCTGGCCGGAAGATATCGGCGGCAGTCCACCCATGCTCTTTAATTTTATGAACAATTTTTACGGTATGGGCGGCCAGCCCAAAGGCGAGACGATGGGCTTTGACATTTTGGCCCGCGTTGGTTTGGGGGTCAACCCGGAGGCTATGCACGCGGAACGGGTAGACGGTTACAATCCCCTGGCTGTGGCCGATGCCATTGAACGCAAGCGCAAAATTCTGGAGGCGGGCCAGGGGCCGGTCCTGCTGGATACCGTCACTTACCGCTTCTCCGGCCACTCTCCCTCCGATGCTTCCTCGTACCGCGATAAAACCGAGGTTGACCTGTGGCGGCAGCAGGATGCGATTGTCAATTACCGGCAGTATCTCCTCGATAACGGCCACGCCGATGAGGAACAGCTTGACAGTTTCACCGTTGACATTACCGACCGGCTGATCAAAGTGGTTCGGGCGGCGGTATCGCTGGAGCTTTCGCCTCGGGTCAATACGACAGTGGACACCATCGGCCAGATGATGTTTTCCAACCAATTCAAAGACCGCCTGGCCGAAGGAACGCCGGAAGTATTGATTCCCAGGGAAGAAAGCCGCCTGAAAGTGACCCACGAGAAGTTCCGCTTTGGGCTGGATAACGGCAAACCTTTGCCCAAGCTCAAAACCCTGACCTACGCCGAGGCGCTATTTGAAGCGATGATCCACCGTTTTTACGAAGACCCGACAATGGTGGCCTACGGCGAGGAAAACCGGGATTGGGGCGGCGCGTTCAGCGTCTATCGCGGCCTGACCGAGTGCCTACCCTATCACCGCCTGTTCAACTCGCCCATCTCCGAGGGAGCAATTGTCGGCACAGCGGTTGGTTACGCCCTGTCCGGGGGCCGCGTAGTGGCCGAATTGATGTATTGTGACTTTATGGGACGGGCGGGCGATGAAATTTTCAACCAGATGGCTAAGTGGCAGGCGATGTCGGCCAACGTGCTGCAAATGCCGCTGGTGCTGCGGGTGTCGGTTGGCTCAAAATACGGGGCGCAGCACTCGCAGGATTGGACGGCGATGGTGGCGCACGTACCGGGTTTAAAGGTGATGTTCCCGGCCACGCCCTACGATGCCAAGGGCATGCTCAACCTGGCCCTGCGCGGCACCGATCCGGTCATCTTTTTTGAAAGCCAGCGCCTCTACGCCGAGCCGGAAATCCTGGTCGAAGGCGGTGTGCCAATTGAATATTACGAAGTCGAAATGGGCGAGCCGGCCCTGCGGCGCAGCGGCAAAGACCTGACGATGATCACGATTGGGGCGACGCTTTACCGGGCGCTGGATGCGGCGAAGGAGTTGGAGGAAAAGTACGGCCTGACTTCGGATGTGATTGATGCCCGTTTTATCAACCCGCTCAATTACGACAAAATCATCGAGTCGGTCAAAAAGACGGGCCGGGTGGTGCTGGCCTCGGACGCCTGCGAGCGGGGGTCGTTCCTGCACACGATGGCTTCCAACATCAGCCAATTGGCCTTTGATTACCTGGACGGCCCGGTGACGGTTGTCGGCGCGCGCAACTGGATCACCCCGGCGGCAGAGTTGGAAGAAGCCTTCTTCCCGCAAAAAGAGTGGATTCTTGACGCCATCCACGAGCGCATTCTGCCTCTGCCCGGCCATCAGGTAACGACCGTCCAAACTAATGAGGAGATTTTACGCCGCAATCGGTTGGGGGTTTAGTTCTAACGTTTTGAAATTTTGGAAACCCGTTTTCACCGAGAAAGCGGGTTTCTTTTTGGTAAAGCCTGATGAATTTACCCGTCTAAAACAGCAAGCAACTCATCCGTAGAGCGAATCAACGCCTCGCGCAGCGGCAGCGGGTTCAAGCCGGCCTGCTCCATGCCCAACAGCACGCCGCCGACCACCGGCGGCACAGTCAGGCGGACCAGTCGCGCTCCGGGAGCAACAGTATGAATGGTTTGGCGCATGGTTTCGCCGATGAGCGGGCTGCCGTTGTAAAAGCTGCCGGCCAGCACCACGTCGAAATCCAGGGCCTCAAAATTCAACTGGCGAATCACCCCAATCGCCAGACTGCCCAACTCCTGCCCGGCCCAGCGAACCAACTCAAGCGCCACCGGGTCGCCTTCCGCCGCCACCTGAAAAACCACCGGCGCTCCCGCCGCCGACAGCTTATAGCGCCCCCGGCTCAACCCTTCGAGCAAATCTTCCAGGTTTTGCGCTCCGGCCCACTTGATGAAAGCCGGAGTCAGGCGCGTGGCCGGGCCGCGCCGGGTCCACTCGGCGGCTACGGCGTGGATGGCCTTGCAGACCAGTTCGTGCCCGCCGGATGCTTCACCAAAAAGGTGGCTAAAGCCGGTCATACGCCCTAGCCGCCGCTGGCGATCCCACCCCCAGCAATTGCAACTGGTCCCGGCCACAACTGCCACCCCCCAACCTTCCGCTGCCCCGGCCAGCAGCCCAATCAAGGCATCGTTGACCAGTTCCAGCGGGGTAGCGCCCAATTGAAGGGTTTGCAGTGTTTGCAAAATCGGTTCGCGCTGCGAGGGCCAGTCATACCCGGCGATGCCAAACCCCGCCCCGGCAATTTGGCGGATCGAAATTCCTGCCCCGGTGAGAGCCTGCTGCACAATCTCTTGCAGCACTCCGGCCAGGCCATCGTGACCCACGGAGTCAGGGTTGCCGGAGCCGCCCCGGCCAAACCCCAGCGCCCGGCCCGTCTCGTCGGCAATCAAAGCGTGGCTTTTGGTCGCGCCGGTATCAATTCCAAGAAAATAGCGGGGCATGATAGATCTCCGGGAAAAAGCCTCATCGTTCCAGCTTCGCATCCTGAGAATAAAAGTCTGGATACAATTTGCGGATGCAATCTGGACAAATCCCGTGGCTAAAATCTGCTTCGGAATGATCCATAATATACTCTTCTACCTGCCGCCAGTAGCCGCCATCATCTCGAATTTTTTTGCAGGAAGCGCAAATTGGCAGCAGGCCGGTCAACGTTTTTACTCGGCTGAGCGCCTCTTGAAGTTGGAGGATGATTTGCTCTTTCTCGGCTTCGGCTTTGCGACGCTCCTCCATTTCTGCTTGCAATTTTAGATAAGCTTCCTGCAAATCTTTGGTGCGCGCTACCACCAACTCTTCCAATTTTTCTCGATGCCGTAATAACTCTGCCTGGTCCTGTTTGAACTGGGTTACATCTTCGTAGATAAAAACCGCGCCGATAATTTTGTCGCCTTGCTTGATCGGTACGCCTCGGACAATAGCATAGCCATTTGTTTTCCCACCACTGGTGAAGGGAAAAAAAACCTCCTCCTCCAGTGTCTCGCCTGCCAGAACCCGTTTAAATTTTTCAACCAATCCGGCTTGAATAATACTGGGGCGAGTCCAAATATATTGGCCCAAGTAATCCGCTTTGGTGGTTTTACCCATGCCCAGATGTTTGATATGGTAAGGATTAACTTCAATGATAATCCCGTTGGCATCCACCATCTGGATCGAGATGGGGACCGTCTCAAAGATTGTTTTATACCGTTCGGCAGCCTCCCGCAGCCGCTCAAGCTCTTGTTTGAGGTCAAGATTCTGTTTTTCTAAATCTTCAATTCGTTGCCTGAGTTCGTCAGGTGTGCGTTCAGAGTCCATCAAAATTCTCAATTAATTCAACTTCAAAAACCAGAATCTATGGCTCCAAATTTGAGGAGCCAGCACGCCCACGTGCGGCGGTGTTCGGCACATGCGGCGGTGTTCGGCACGTGGGCGTGCCTCACTCCTCGGAAAATTGGATCTACTGAGAATGGCCTTTATCCCAAAACTGCGGTAAATAAACCCGATTTGTCCTCAGCATATCATCCAATACGGTTTGCACCCGGTCGGCGGAGGGGCCGAGGGGATGGACCAGCAGAGCCTGGTAGGCTGCCTCCCGGTCACCGTGGACGGCAGCCTCGACGGTCAGGATTTCGTAGGATTTAACTTGAGCCAGCAGCCCAAAGCAGACCGGAGGCAGCGGCTCGGCGGGCAAGGGATGAATCCCGGCGGAGTCCACCCGCGCCGGCATTTCTAGCACCCACTCTTCCGGCCAGCCGGGGACAGCGCCATTGTGCCGCACGTTGACCACGTGGGTTTCGCCCAGGTTGTTGTAATGGGCGTTGAGCAGTTGCGTCGCCACCGTCGAGTAGTAGGCCCCGCCGCGCTGCATCAAGCCTGCCGGCGGTTCGTTCCGTTCCGGCTCGGCGTACTGTTGGAGCAACTCTTCTTCAATCGCCATCACCGCCTCGGCCCGCGAGGGCGGCCACTTTTGCTGTTCGGCCAGTTTTTGCTCGGTGTAATAGAAGTAACGCAGGTAATAGTTGGGGATCATCCGCAGCGACTCGACCGTGCGCGGGTCAAAATCAGGGGCATATTCGGAACTGGGGCGGGTTTTCAGGCCGGCCAGAAAGCGGGACAGCACTTGCGGCCAGATTTCTTCGCCATCCAAAGTAAAGCCACGATGCCAGGAGAGATGGTTAAGACCCAGCGTGTTCAACTCGGCTCGTGCCGGGTCAATCGGCCGGCCCTGCTCCTTTTCCAGTTCCTCCAGAATTTCCATTTTCATGTGGATCGGCGCATTGCAGACGCCCACAGCGGGCACATCGGGCGCGTAACGATTGAGCGCCTCGGTGACCAGCCCGGCCGGGTTGGTAAAGTTGACCAGCAGCGCCCCGCGAGCCAGGTCACGGATATCGGCGGCAATCTTGAGGATCACCGGGATGGTCCGCAGGGCCTTAGCCATCCCGCCGACGCCGGTGGTTTCCTGCCCAATCAGGCCGTGCCGGTGGCCCAGGTATTCGTCCTCGCGCCGGGCCTGCATCCCACCGATCCGCAGTTGGGTGGTCACGTAGCTGGCTCCGGCGATAGCTTGGCGCTGGTCGGTGGTCAGATGAACCGAAAAAGGCGCGCCCTTGGCCTCGACCATGCGTTGGGCAAAGCGGCCCACCACGTCCAACCGCTCCTGAGAAATGTCCATCAGCCACAATTCGGTCAGGGGAAAGGTAGCAATGCGCTCCAAAAAACCATTAATCAATTCAGGGGTGTAAGTGGAACCACCCCCGATGACGGCAACTTTCATAAATCCTCCAAACTTAAAGCAAAGGAACTGAGGGAACTAAAGGAACTCAGGGGAACTTTTTTTACCTAAGTTCCCTCAGTTCCATTAAATCAAACTCCAATCAAAAATTACCCCAATTGCCGCCGAACGGTCGCGCCGGAGGTTGTCGTATACTTGGGGCGCATCGAGGGGGGAGTAGCGGTGAGTCACCAAATCGGACACGCGCATGCGGCCCTGCAACAAATAGTCAAAAAACAGGGCGGCCATTTCCTGGGCGCTCCATGGATTAAAGTCCGAAGCCTCGTCGGGGCGGGCGGTGGCATGGATGCCGAGAATGGCAATCGAGTTGCTGACCACGCCCGGCCCCAAATACTGCTGGGTTGGGGTGGGCGTGTCGCCCAGCAGTACCACCCGCCCCAGCCGGCGCAACAACTGGATGGCCGGGACCAGCACCGGCGGATGGCCGGTGATGTCAAAAACCACGTCAAGCATACGACCGCCGGTAATTTTTTCAATCTCCGGGCGGGCGCTGGCGACATCCAGGGCCAGGGTGTGGGTTGCGCCGTGTACTTTGGCCGCATCCAGGCGGCTCTGCGCGGGGTCAATAGCAATGATCTTTCGCGCCCCGGCTACGGCCAGGTATTGCGTAACCAGTTGGCCGAGCATGCCCAGGCCAATCACCCCCACCGTTTCACCCAGTTGAAGCTGCGCCCGGCGCACCCCCAGTTGGGTGGTGCAGGCCAGTACCGACCAGGTGGCTTCTTCGGCGCTGACGCCTGCGGGGATGGGGTGCAGTTGCCGGGGGGGAGCTTTGAAGAACTGCTGGTGCTCAATCCAGCCGGCCACCCGGTCGCCTTCCTGCAAACCCGTCACTCCCTTGCCTACGGCGACCACCCGCGCTGCCATACTGTAACCCGGCCGAAACGGATAGTTGACCCAGGCGGCCCAATTCGTCCCCGGATCGAAAATCCCGCGCAGGCAGTAACTTTCCGTGCCAATACTGATGAGCGATTTTTCAGCAGTGCACAGCACCTCACCTGCTGCGGGGGGAGTCAGGGTTTCCTCGCGCACTTCAATCTTGTTTGGTTCAGGAAAGACGACGTAGAGCGATTTCATAGAACCTCACTGAAACCACGAATGGCGAATGGCGACTCTTCATTCCCCATCTCGTTCCCAAATTGAGTTTGGGAACGAGATGGAGAAGTACTTTTTCATTCACCATTCACCATTCACAATTTGACGACTTCCCCACTTTCGGCGCTCTGGTAGGCCGCATCCACCACCCGCATGTTCAGCAGCCCTTCGGCTCCGCCGGGATTGGGCACCCGGCCCAATCGAACGCAGTCCAAAAAGTAGGCCATTTGGGTATCGTACATGCTTTGTGGGCAGTGCGGTTCGCGCACGGGCGGAAAGCCGGGATCAACTTTTTCGATCTCACCCTGGCCGGGGCGACGTAATAACAGCCAGGTCGGGAAAATTTGGCCGAAACCGGCGGTACCGTAGAGTTGCGTGGCGGCTTCGGGGCCATCCATGTGCGGCTGCCACCAGCCTGACTCCAGGTAGGAAACAGCGTCGTTATCCCAGTTGACGATGATCACACCCGTATCATCTACATCAAAATCGGTGTAGTGCGTGCCCATGCGGGCATAAACGCTGACCGGCTGCGGGTCGCTCAGCAGAAAACGGGCTGTATCCAGGGCGTGGATGCCCATATCGGCCAACGCGCCGCCGCCGGCAAATTTTTTTTGGGTAAACCAGCCACCCGGTCCCCAATTGACATGCACCCCGTAGCCTTTGGTGCGGATAATTCGGCCCAGACGGCCTCGCTCATACTGCTCCTTTAACCACAGCACTTCCGGGTCAAAACGCCAGCAGTGCGCCACCATCAACAGCGCGCCCGACTCGCGGCTGGCAGCCATCATCGCTTCGGCTTCGGCGGCGTTCATGGCCATCGGCTTCTCAACCATCACGTGTACCCCAGCCTCCAGGGCAGCGATGGTTTCCGGAGCATGCAAATAGTTGGGCGTGCTGACGATAAGCGCATCTACCCCGCCGTCTTGCAGCAGCGCATCCACCGCCCCATATTGACGCGGGATGCCAAACTCGGCGGCGAAGGCAGCCATAGATTCGGGCCGGTGATTGACCACAGCCACCAGTTGAGTATCCGGCTGAGCCTGGGCTGCCGCTGCGTGAATTTTGGAAATATAGCCGGTACCGGTGAAGGCGATTTTGAGGGTCATAATTGCTCCTCCATTAAAAATAACCGTCACCCCCAACCCCTCTCCCAGTGAGAGAGGGGAGGCGCGCCAGCGACGGGGTGAGGGCTTTTCATCGCTGGTGGCGCACCCCAGACCCTTGACGACGCCTAAAAAAAGCTGTTCATGTGGTTAAGCCGACGAGAGATAGGGCGGCCAAAAGAAGCCAAATCGCAATGATAACTCCAGCAGCAGTCCAATTAGTTGGTTTGCCTTGACTCAGGGTGGCCTGCGCTTGCTCCCGGCACTCCGCCATCACCTCAACCGGAATCATTTTCAAGGCCAGGGCGATACCAAGCGGGATCAGCACCAAATCATCCAGGTAGCCCAGAACCGGAATAAAATCGGGAATCAGATCAATGGGGCTGAAGGCGTAGGCAACCACAATGGCGGCAAACAGCCGGGCATACCAGGGCACACGCGGATCACAATAGGCCAGATAAAGCGCGTAGACTTCCCATTTGAGACGCTTGGCTTGTTGTTTCCAGGTCGCGAGAACAACCATCTTTTTTAAGAGCCACTTTCGGCGAGGACACGAAAAACCTCGACAATACCGGCTTGTAGGATAATCTCGGCCTGACCATCTTTGATCACAATATTTGGTCCCGGCGCTAAAAGCGGTTGCAAGCGGCCCTGACGCGGTTGGCTAAAACGCAACCGCCCGGCGCAAACTTCAGGGCTGGTATTAATAACAAATAAGAGCGCTTCCCGGTCATTCCGTTGCACCAAGGTGACGATATGTTCGGCCGGGTCTGCTTCAACTTCAGGTAACAGGTCGTGGTATTTAACTAATTCTTTCATAGTCTGGTTCTGATTAAGGTGATTGAAGGGGGATTTACCTTCATTACTTATGCTACGATTGATAATCTTGCAAGCCCAGAGCTCGGGTGAAACAGCGGCTTTGATCGGTTCTGCGGTGGGATTGGCTCGGTCAATAAAGTCGACGTGACCTTCAGCTATTTTAAGCACAGCCAGACGTTGCCTCTGTCCATCTTCGGTTACCTCATAAACCGGCAACAACTCGCCGTTTTCGGCCATAATTTTACCTTATTCTTCATAATACGTCCATTACCAAGCTATCGGTATTATGCCCACCCAGAGACAAAGCTAACCCTGCGCCATTTTCCCCATCGTGCCGTGATTAAGCAGATTATACGCTTTGATTCATCCGACCTGTTTTGACAGAGAAACAGAGCTATGATACTATTTCAACATTAAACCATTCAACATCAAACGGACAATGCCAACTCATTACCCAGGAAATACCCAGGAAGTTCTCGCTCTCAATACATTGATTAAACTGACTCGCGCCGCCGAGTCTATCCTGGCTCGTTTGCAGCGCCAGGGCGCCATGGCTCACCTGACCATCAGCCAATTTGGCGTGTTGGAATCGCTCTATCACCTCGGCCCCATGTGCCCCAGCGACCTATCTACCAAACTGTTGAAAAGCGGCGGTAACATTACCCTGGTCCTTGATAACCTGGAAAAACAAGGACTGGTACAGCGTGAGCGCGATACCGAAGATCGCCGCATGATTATTGTGTCACTTACCCCGGCCGGCTATGATTTGATTAGCACAATTTTCCCGGCCCATGTTGCCGCTGTTGTCGAAGAAATGAGTTATCTCACCCCCGAAGAACAACAATTATTAGGCGATCTGTGCCTAAAACTGGGTAAGCCGGAAAAAAATAAGCCGATGAAGCCGGGCATCTTTTTTTGATACTTGACATCAGCCCGGTTTTCTGATGCCATTTAATTAGACGGCTAACTAAACCATTCCGGGCAAGCAGGCTTAACCTTTTGAGTGAAAAACCAACCTCTGACAGCATCAGCTATTTGCTGTTGCAAACCTGCAAAGCTCACCGCGCTCTGGCTGAAAAGTTATGGTCTGAAATTGGCTTGCATGTCGGTCAGGATATGATTTTGCGCCAATTGTGGCCGGCAGAGGGTTGTACTCAATCTGAATTAGCCGACCGGCTGTGTATCCAACCCGCGACGGTGACCAAAATGTTGCAGCGAATGGAGCAAACCCACCTGGTCGAGCGCCGGGGCGACCCTGAAGACCAGCGAATATCACGGGTTTACCTCACGGATCAGGGCCGCGCGCTGCTTGAACCTTATGAAGAAGCCTGGGCCAAGCTAGAGCATTACCTCATCGAGGGCTTGAGCCTGGAAGAGCGAGTCTTGCTGCGCCGTTTACTGCTACAGATGCGCGACAATTTGAGCAAGCAAATGTAAAAATTTTTACCCGTATAGTTAGCCGACTAAATATCAGCCGTCTAAATAAACTACGGATCTCTTCACCTTTTTTTAAATGCAGAAGAGAGAATAGTTATCAAGCACATTCTGCCCTGGTTGACTCCTTTAGCTGCAGGGGTCTAATGATTGTAACGGGGAGCGCCAGCGCATTTCATCTGTCCAGGGGCGAGACAGGTAACGCGATCTTCACGGCTGTCCTATTTGTGCTCGTCACGTTTGTGGCCTATTTGCGCTGGAAGGTAAAACCCCTCGCAGCCCGAAAAATAGCCTGAGCCTGCCCATAAGTACAGTTTACCCCTACACTTTTGAATGAGGGTAAATCTATCTTTTGGCTGATGGTTAAACGGTCTCTTTGGGTTAGACTCTCTCATGACTTTTGACTGCAAGCAAAATTCGGTCAAGTGTCGGAAGACTGAAAGAAGGAGGATTGGATGTTGGACAATGGCCCATCTTACCCTTCCAATCTTCCAATCCTTCCCATCATCTAATCAAGGAGAAATATCGTGACAAAACAGAATCATTCGACATTGCTAGAAGCTAACCCAAGCACCCTCTCCATTCCGCAGCTTCGCGCTGCGCTCAACGGGCGAGTGGTTGCGCCAGAGGATGCCGGATACGACAAAGCACGGACCATCTTTTACGGCGGGATTGACCACCGGCCGGCGGTCATCATCCGGGCCGGGGATGCGACCGACGTGGCACGCGTTGTCTCGCTGGCGCGAGAGACTGGGCTGGAACTGTCCATCCGCAGCGGCGGTCACAGCCTTGCCGGTCACAGTGTTACCAACGGCGGGATCATGCTCGACCTTTCGCCGCTGCGGGCACTGGAGATTGATGCAAAGCAAGGCATAGCCTGGGCCGAGACTGGGTTGACAGCAGGCGAATACACCACTGCCGCAAGCGCCTATGGCCTGGCAACCGGATTTGGCGACACCGGCTCGGTCGGGATCGGGGGCATCACCTTGAGCGGCGGCGTTGGCTACCTCGTCCGCAAGCACGGCCTCACGATTGACCATCTCCTGGCCGCCGAGATCGTCACCGCTGACGGCCAGCTCCTCCGGGTAGATGCCGAAACGCACCCGGATCTGTTCTGGGCCATCCGCGGCGGCGGCGGCAACTTCGGCGTGGCCACCCGCTTCAAATTTCGGCTGCACCCGCTCGAAACAGTTGTGGGTGGGATGCTGCTGCTGCCGGCAACGCCCGACATCATCGCCTCGTTTGTGGCCGAGGCAGAGGCCGCGCCAGAGGAGCTTTCGATCATCGCCAACATCATGCCGGCCCCACCCATGCCCTTCGTGCCTGCCGAACACCACGGCCAGCTTATCATTATGGCCTTGATCTGCTATGCCGGCCCTGCGGACGCCGGCGAGCGCGCCCTTGCGCCGTTCCGGGCGCTGGCTACACCCATCGCCGATATGCTCCGGCCCATGCGCTACCCGGAGATCTACCCTCCCGAAGAGGAGGGCTTCCATCCGGTCGCAGTAGTGCGGACGATATTTGTTGACGCCATCACTCGTCGTGAGGCAGAGACCATCATTGACCATATCCGCGCCGGAACTGCGCCGATGCGGGTCGCCCAACTCCGGGTATTGGGCGGAGCGATGGCCCGCGTGCCAGCCGATGCCACCGCCTTTGCCCACCGGGGGCGACGGCTCATGGTGAACGTCGCTGCGCTCTACCAGCGTCCGGATGAGGCAGTGCTGCACGAAGCCTGGGTTACTGGCTTGGCGGCGGCGCTGCGCCAGGGTGAGCCTGGTGCTTATGTCGGCTTCCTCGGCAAAGATGGTTCAGCCCGCATTCGCGAAGCCTATCCGGGACCAACCTGGGACCGGCTTGTGGCGATCAAACGCCGCTACGACCCGACCAACCTCTTCCGGCTCAACCAGAACATCCAGCCGGCGGCCTAGCCGGGTACTAAAAACTAAAACGTGTTGCGTCTTGCGTCTTACGTGAAATAAACGGAACACGTAAGACGCAAGACGAGCATTGAATAATTATTTTTGGAAATGCCTACCGTAAGAATGAGGATTTCTTGACTATGACCCGCCAAAGCATGCAGGCCATCCGCGTTCACCAGTATGGTGGGCCGGAACAGCTCAAACTGGAAGAGGTTCCCCGTCCTCAACCCCGGGCGGGCGAAGTGCTGATTCGAGTTCATGCCGCCGGTGTACTTCCGGCGGAGTGGAAAATGCGGCAGGGCTTCTTTAAAGATGTTTTCCCTATCTCGTTTCCCTATATCCCCGGCTCGGCGGTGGCCGGGGTGGTGGAAGAGGTTGGCCCTGGAGTGACTACATTCCAGAAAGGGCAGGCGGTGTTTGGTCGAACCACGAATGGAGCCTACGCCGAGTACACGACAACTGCGGTAGAACCTCCGGCGCTTACCCCCCAAACATTCAGCCTGCTGGCACTCAAGCCTGATGCGCTCAGTTTTGACGAAGCGGCCACGCTCTCAGGCGGAGCCACAATTGCCTGGACGGCGCTCTTTGAGGATGGCGCTCTGCAAGCCGGCCAGCGAGTCTTGATTCACGGGGCAGCCGGTGGGGTCGGTTTGTACGCGGTCCAGTTTGCCAAGTGGAAGGGGGCGCAGGTGATAGCCACCGCCTCAACCGCCAATGTGGGCTTTGTGCGTTCCCTGGGCGCAGAAACCGTCGTTGATTATACCGTCACTCCTTTTGAGCAGGCGGCACATGAGGTAGACCTGGTGTTGGACACGATAGGGGGAGAGACTCTCCAACGTTCTATGAACCTGGTCAGACCCGGCGGAACACTGGTCTCTCTCCTGGAGCAACCGTCCCCAGAGAAGGCTCAGAAACGCGGTATTCGGGCCATGAAAAATGCAGTAACACCTACCAGCGACACGTTGCAGATGATTGCCCGGTTAATGATCGAAGGGCAGGTCAGAGCCGTGATTGGCAAAATTTTCCCCCTGCACGAAGCTCGCCAGGCCCATGAACTCAGCCAGACGGGTCATGGGCACGGACGCATTGTGCTGCATATTGCCGACTGAACCTGTCCTTTAGAACAGGACGTATTCCCCCCCAAATGAACGACGCGGAAAGAGATTTTTTTTGTTATGATATAGTTAGCCGTCTAATAAATAAAGGAGAGAGCTATGTTTTCCGAAGCAGAAATGAGTTATCTTAAAAGTCAACATCTGGCCCGGCTGGCCACCGTTTCCAGGGAGGGCCAGCCGACAGTGGATGCAGTCGGGTTTGAGTTTGATAGAGCGCGTTTTTATATCGGTGGCATAGCATTGCCAGTCTCACGCAAATATAAAAATGTGGCCGCCGGCAATCACAAGGTGTCGCTCATCATTGACGACCTGGTATCAGTTCAGCCCTGGCAACCGCGCCAAATCAAAGTGCATGGCCTGGCAGAAATTGTAGAGTGGGCCGGGCGATTTGGGCAACAGGAGTACATCGCCATCACCCCAACCGTATCGTGGAGCTTTGGTATCGAGGAGCGTGAAGACTTCCAGGAGGGCAAATTTACGCCGAAGAAGATTGTTTGGACAGAAGTATGAACCATACCGATCACGTCAACTTGCTGCGCAGGGGTGTACCTGCCTCCGCCGGCGTTTGGGCCGACTTCGGCTCAGGAACGGGGGCGTTTACCCTGGCCCTGGCCGAGTTGCTCGACCCAGGCGGAGAAATCTACTCCGTGGACAAAGACCGGGGGGCGCTGCGGGCGCAGGAGCAGGCCATGCAAGCCCGGTTTCCGCAAACTACCGTCCACTACCTGGCTGCCGACTTTACCCAACCGCTCGATTTGCCCCCGCTGGCTGGCCTCGTGCTGGCCAACGCGCTCCACTTTCAGAACTATGCTGCCCAGGCTGAGGTGATCCGCCGGCTCAAAAGCTACCTGTGTCCCGGCGGGCGCTTGATTCTGGTTGAGTACAACGTGGACCGGGGCAACATGTGGGTACCGCACCCGCTCTCCTATCAAAGCTGGGCGAAACTGGCCCGCGAATGTGGCTTTACCCACACCCAACTCCTGGCGACAAAACCGAGCCGGTTTTTGCAAGAGATTTATGCCGCAGTGAGTTGGTAGATATTCATAAGGAAGGTAACGATGTCAATCCGTGGGGCGAAGGAACAGATAACGCAGGCGATTTTAACCTGGGAGGGCGTCACCGCCCATACCCATCGTTTTGGGGGAACGGAATTTCGAGTAGGGCGGCGAGAAATTGGCCATATTCACGGCGACACCCTGGTAGATATTCCCTTCCCCAAAAAAGTACGAGATGAGCTTGTCGCCGCCGGGCAGGCCGAACCCCATCACATTCTGCCGGAGAGCGGCTGGATCAGTTTTTACCTCCGCGAACCCACCGACGTCGAGCGAGCCATTGACCTTTTCCGCCAATCGCTTGAATTGGCGCTGAAACAACGGTCTAAAACTAACCCCTCGCGCTAAAATTTTTAACCTCATTTTTGACTCCCACAAGTTCCCTAACCTGGACGAGCCAGAACCAAAAAGGAACACAGAGTTGCGCAGAGATTTCACAGAGACACGCAGAGAAGCGATAAAAATTCCTCTGTGGGACTTTGTGACTTCTCCGTGTCCCTCTGTGTAATAATTTCTTGCTCACTGTACAAGAATCTGACTCATAAGGTACTAGCCATTTTCTGGGACTACGCCCAGAAAATAAGGTCCCTACGGGACAGTTGACACAAAGTTGGTTTATAAACATACTTTCTTCACCCCACCGGTGAAGGAGTAACCCAGATGACAGACGGATTTA
>Ga0209172_10000984_pt1 | contig 68413 bp, 57 predicted proteins | sample LarsenN4metaG_FD_184113 | JGI IMG/M metagenome (GOLD analysis project Ga0209172, IMG submission 184113) | Hot spring sediment bacterial and archeal communities from British Columbia, Canada, to study Microbial Dark Matter (Phase II) - Larsen... ...
GAGTAAGCCAATCCGGGATTTGATTAACTTAGTTTCAGAGTTCATAATCTGACTTTTTGGGGTTAACAATTAAAGTGTCGTTACTTAAAGTTAATCCCAACTGTCAGATTAAGTCTTAACTAATACATCTAATTATTAAGGTACAAGAGAATCTTTGGGAATTTGATAAAACAATGATAGCTTAATTCGCGATTAGATTTTGTTACTGCCTACAATCAATAGATAATGGTCGCGACAAGCAGTGTAGTGATATATAGCGATCCGGAGATTGAATGTAACATAGCTTTCGGATTTGATAGAATACAAATATCGAAAGTGATTCATGAAGTCATACTATGCTATATGAAGGATCTTCTATTAAATTGATTAGTCAACTAATATGAGGAAATGAAACCTTTAGATCCAGGACATACATCATCTGGCTCACGCAATCATGATTTTCTCAACCTTGCCGTTCTTACTTTCATAAATATAACGCGGGCTTCTTGTATAGTGATCTACGTCATAGATGGCTCTTAGTTGCTCGTCACTTAAATTCTTATGTAACTCTTTTAATAATTGTTCTATAAACTTGAAAATGCTCTTTAATCCTTTATTTAATGGGGAATGGTTTTTCGAAAGGTGGTCCAGTGTTTTATATGCATTGCCTAGCCTAAGTAAAGGATGAGGGTGTGAGTCGCTAATTTTCACTCCTGACTCAATATTATTCACAGAAAAGAATAAAAATATCCAAAGCGGGCTCACCACCATGAAAAGTAAAGTTTGGTAGTCTTTTTCTTCATGATAATTATTTTGATCTAGCTGCAATTGCTTAAATGAATTATAATACAGTGCATTAAGGGCAAAGTTGTCCGCTTCAATCTCCATTGATATCGAATCCTTGTGCGAGGTAAAATGATTGCATAGAACATGTGAGTACTCGTGAAAGTTGATAAAATACTGCATAGACCAATACAACATCATTCCATAAAAGTGTACTGAAAGTCCTTTTTCAAATAGCGGGTCTATTTTGATGAGCTGCTCATCCGGAAGAATCATTATTACATTCTCTTTATTAATTTTAGAGACGATACGGTGTAGCTCAGTAATTCTTTTAAACGTATAACTTTCATAAAACTGTTCTGCTTTCTCCTTACTTTGAAATGTTGTAGAATTTATCACAAGTGGAACCAATAAATGTTCAAAAATCAAATCCATATGCTCATTACGTACGACATATGTAATACCTTCACGATTGAGCCTTGTAACATATGGCCCTCTATCATTTTCAAAAAGCGTAACTATAGGAATTGCTTGAAGAAATGACTGGAGATCGTGATCACCTGCGTTCATTTGTTCGAATAATTTCTCTTTTTCAAACAAGCCTACATCCTCGAATGCAGGGAACAAATCGCCTATAGCTGTTATCACCACATCCTGATAGGATTTGTTTAGATACCTACTCAGTTCAATGATACCATCAATTGATTCAATTTTGTTTAATCTTTCAAAATCAAAAAGCTCTTCATCCAACTCTCCGATTACTGAATCTCTAGTTATTGTCAATCGCCTTTCCAACATTGCTATTTTAGAAGTTTTCATTGCATTGACCAACTCTTGTTGAGTCAATCCGAGCTTAGATGCTAGGTTATTAAATGACAACTCCTGTTCAAGCTTAATAGAATCTGCAACTATCATGTGATGTCATTATTATTCCTTAAAAATGTTCTTGCCAAAAAAAGCGTCAAATTTTAATGTAATTTCATTTACGGTTTTCTTCAGTTCGATTAGCAGGTCTGAATAACAAGTAGATTCAAATAGTATTCCTGAAGAATTTGAAAGCGCAAGTTTCAATTCATCTAAGTTGACTAGTTCGAAATCATCGGGAAATTCTTTTTTATGAGAAAACCCAATTTCAGGGGTTGATAAACTCGTTAAATAGTATTCCAGCATCTGATACTTTCCCATCAGCGTCACAAAACGATCTTGATGCTCACTATTCAAAGTTTCAAAATACCGTGTTCGGCGAGAATTAAATGGTTCAACATATCCAGAAAAATGTTCTGTTAGGTTAAAAATCTCCTTACGGAAATATTGCCGAAACCACCTATCAAAATAACGATGTTGTAATTCTTCAAAAGTGAATACTTTAATATTTGTATTAGTTGAGTAATCATAGGCACCCTGTTGAAATCCCTTCTTAGAGATAATGTAACCAATGTTAGCTCCGGTCTCCTGCATTACAGTGTTAAAAGCATGGACGATTGTCTGGGGAACAGCTGACTCCCAATTTTTGCACTCAGAGACATAAGATATCTGATCAATGCTGAAAGGATCCACTGCATAAACGTCTAACGCGACTTCCCCTCGCGGTGTTTTGGTTAAGAAATTTGTTTCAGCCTTGAATCCAACTTGGTTTAATAAAAGGCACACTTTGTCCTGTAGCTCTTGCCAAGTATCGGGGGTATTAAAAATGAGATCATGCTTGCTTATGTCCTGCTTTTTCTTTTTCATAAGAGTTCATTAAATACATATTGGTTTAATGAGAATGCATCAACTGTAATCATCAATCCCGTCTCCACCTGTCCACCTAAGCCCCAGCGCCAGCGTGAAATACTTTTCAGCTCCAACCTGTTCAAAGAAAGTACCTGCGCTTTCATGGACAAATGCGCTATCCTCGAAGGTGATCTTAGCCATAGCGTAATTTTTGATATTGTATCCGCCAACGCTTTGAGGTTTAGTGATTACAAATAACGATTGGCCATCTGTAGAAATACCGGCCTTGAAAACGGTCGACGTATAATTTTCATTCCGGCAGAACAATGATCCCACCTGCAAGCGCTTTGCATATTCTTTCAAATGTTCTTCTTTGCAATCCTGCGGACAACAAGGAAATTCAGAAACCGTCTTCCAGTTCCTTTGTATTGCTCTTGGTGTTTTGGAAGGGATCACATCCGATATCTTTTCGGGAAAATCATAACCGGTCCCTCTGTTATCTATTCCTTCCTCCAACGACTTTCCAGTCCATGCCAATCCTTGCGCCTCCCCAAGTTTGCGTTCCGCTTCCCTCTGTTCAAGGAAAACGCCTAAGCCTTCATGCACAAACTGCCCATTCTCGTAGGTAACCTTTGCCAGTCCCCAGTACTTGATGCGGCCTTGTGATTCTGAGATCACATACAAACTCGAGCCATCCTCTGATACTGTCCTGCTGTAACACGCCGATATAAAATATTCGCACGCGATAAACACATTACCCGGAGCCAAGCGACGTTTATAAGCTTCGATTGGGTCACCATCCACGGAAGGCGGGCAGAAGGGAAAGTCGCAAACAGTCCTGTAGTGCCGCTGGGCTGCATTAGGGGTTTTGGAAGGTATTATTTTCGACAGGTCCTCGACCGATTGACCGTTCAGATTTCCCCGGCTATATATCCATTCTCCAAGCGAGCCACCACCAGGCTGTTTATCGCTTCTTGCCCAGTCCTGCAATCGCTCCAGTGTCCGTTTCCCTTCCTCTGCACTTACTGATCGCATCCATGCAAAGTTTTGATCCTGGAATTTATCCTTGTATTTACCCGGATCCTCGAGGAACTTTTCAATATGATCACCGATTACCCATTCAATCCTCCTTACAGTGATCGGGTTCAGCATTATGTTTTCAAATTTGGTCACCCAGCGCAGGTTCTCTGGCCTGTTATTACATTTATTAGTGTCCTTATGATCTACAACATGCTGTGACGTTGGCGCCTCGCCGTGAAAGGCAGTGGCAACGATCCTGTGGACCTGGACTGAGGCAATTTCCATGTAGCCCCTTTCTATGCTCTTATTCCCAAACGTCCATTTAGAATCATAAGCCCGTGGCTTCTTACCAGGGCGTGGATGTCGGAAAACAGATCCATCTTCACGGACAGAGTATTCTTCTCCCTTGTATGTACAGGTTAATTCTTGCATATAGAAAACGCCTCATGCTTTTTATTCAACAAGATCGATCCGTCGAATCTATGAACTCATAACTTTTAACTGACAACTGCTGACTGCCTTCAAATACTCATCAGCACCTGACAAGAGAATATTGATCCGCCTGAAGGCATCAGCCTGGTTAGTGGTATGACCAGTGCTCTTCAACCCTGGCTGCACAATAACGATTTCAACTGGAATGTTGGGACTTTCAAATTCATCGAGAATAGCTTTAATCAATGCAAGAGATCCCTTCTTGATCTTCTCATTAATTTTATTCGAATCTGCCCTGGCTACAAGTTGCTTGTTAAGAATTTTTCGATTAGCCCAATGCACCGATTTTACAGCTTGACCGATCACCTCATACATGTCATCGACAGAGCAGCGAGGTTCATCGCCGTCCTGCTTTTTACAGTGATAAAACCTGACAAGGCCTTTTCTGAGAGCTATAACATCAGCTATTTCGAGCGAACTATGATCATAGTATACTGCGTCGAATTCGGCCTTAGCGGTTTCCAATATGTAATCATGAATAGCAAGAATTGTAGACGGCAAATTTTTACGTTCTTCGGCAGTGTAAAACTCTTTCTGGATATTTACATTAGATGGCCAACTTACTTGTGTTATTTTATCGGGTGGAAAGATACTGATATCGAGGTTCGATTTGTAGTACACTTTTCCTGAAAGTGAAGAAAGGTCTTCAAAGAATAGATGAATTGGTGATTCATTAAGGATCTCTAGGAATGCATCCGGATCTTTGCCAAACGAATGCTGTTTGATGTAAAGCTTGCAAGCCGTATCGGCATGATAATAATAACTGACAGTAGGATATATACTAAAAACGATACGGACGACTGTTCCATTCTTGCTTATTTCAAGCTCAACTTCTTTAGCAGTTCGCGCACCTATAGAAATATCACAGGAACAAAGCAATGCTTCTTCTACGATAACCCCATCATCGTCCATAAAGCCGACAATCGTATTTTTTTCATAAATCGGTGCATCCCAATCAGCAAAGAAAATATTCTCCGCTGGGATTTCCTGGACAACGATCCCAGTATCCAGATCAGAAAGTGGCATCGACAAACCATCCATGCTGGGGTCATTGATTTTGGTTGCTATCGCATTACACCATTCAATGAAGTAGATTATCTTTTTTTCTTCGAGTGACCAAACCTTCGAACTGGTACTGACTCCCAACATCATCTCCTTCTTGAGCACGGAATCATATCCTGCACCAAATGAATGACCGCGTGTATAGCTAAATTTGTCACTAGGTAAAACACCTTTCTGAGCTAGCGACCCCAGAATCTGTTTATAAGCCTCGTCATTACCTTTGGTCTTCCTGCTTTTCATGCCCACATTGTATAACTTTTCGTTCTGCCAGCCTGCCATTACGCGCTTAAGATGTGGAAGGTAGATCATTTCATGTAGACCGTTTGATTCAAGGAGGGAGTCTGCGATATGTTCATACAGCTCTGTTTCTTTTACTGTGGAACAAATAAAAAGAATGGATTGGCTTTCGTTATAATATACGATTACCAGTTCATTGGTAATATCTGCTATTGAATCGTTTTCTATTACCCAAGAAGGTTGCCTTAATTGGCATATCACATGAATGGCTACTTTGTGATCTCTACTGATACTAAAATGCCGAACGGTCGGATTATTAAATAGACTAACCGGCGAAAAATCGATCTCTCGAAACATGTCAATGATTGGATCTGTGGATGTACGATTGCGTTGAAATATCCTGTATAATTTAGCATGAAAGAAGGGAAGAAAATTATCTAATTGTAAAGTTATGGCAGAAACATCAACCATGGGGATTTCATCGTCATCTTTGATGGTCTCAAAACTATCGGAGAAATCCTGCTCTTGCTGAGTGCCCTCAATTATTTTCGAATGAAGATCTGGTAAAATGATAGACCAGTCTGAATTCTCCCTATACAGATGAGCCGACTCAATCTGGAGATCGTGTTCCGATGCGATGACTGTTGCAATTTTGCTTTCTTCTATGTTGGTACGCGCTATCCGTCCGATAAACTGTAATGTTATGGATAATGATTTATGAGGCACATGGATTGCAGCTATCTTCAATGCTGGAAAATCATATCCTTCGCCCATCATATCTACGCAAAGAACACCGTCGATCTTATTGTCCTTTAATAACTGTATCCGTTTTTCAATGACGCCATCACCAAGTCCACTGTGAATTAGAGCAAGATTTAGTTTGGTGTGATTCTTATAAATCTGGAGCAATTCGTTAGCCTTAGTCTTGCCATCGGTACGGATAATGATCTTATGTGCATGATGGGCTCTGTTCTTATATACTTCTTCCGTTTTCTTCGCGATCGCTACGTTTATCTCTTCATCGGTCATCGCTGTAGGCCGGGGAACTGGTACATACTTGATTTGACTGAACAATCCTTCCTGATACGCTTGCTTTAGCGGGAAACTGTATATTAATCTTGCCTTAATATCTTTCTTATCTCTTCGGAATGGCGTGGCTGTAAGAAGCAATTGTTTTGCATTTTTGAAATATTGAAGAATATTGGTCCAGGAATTGGCTCTACTATGATGTGCTTCATCTACACAGACAAGGTCGAAAGCATCTGGGGAGATTAAGGCACCATTGGAAATGATCTTGTTTAATGTACCTGGAATAGCGACACAAACATCATTTTCAGCTAGGATAGAATCCCATGTTTCCTTTACTGCAATCTCACTTTTAAGTTCATATACTCTTGGCAGGTAGTCCTTTTTAAGAATGTGATTTCTGACTAATAATTTCGCATCTGCAAATTGTTCAGCAATTTGTTTTCTTACCAACTGGCTGGGTGTTATAACCAGGATTTTTTTGCTTTTCAAAATGTAAGAAAGAAGTATCATTACCGCAGTTTTGCCGGTACCGGTAGGCATGGTGACCAGCGCAGGTTCTTTTCGAACACTAAAGTGGGCAGTAGCGGCACCAATAGCTCCAAGCTGATTTGGATACAAACCAGGCTCATGTTCATTTCGACCGAATAGGTTTATGAATGGATATCCTAATTCAAAACAGCTCATTGGTAGTTTTGGTTTGGCGAATCATAATGGAAAACGGTAGATCTGATTTATCCGGGTTATATATCAATATAGATGCCGTGGCAATTTATCAGACAAATTAGCACAATATAGAACAAGGACAGCCGCTAACGTTAAAATGGCATTGTTATCCAGGCGTTTAGAATATTTGATGATTGAACTTCCTTTGACAATTGTGGTAAAAAAGCAAATGATTCATCTATTTTCAATGCTTTGACCATTGATTTATTTGATAATTCTATTTTAGGGACTGGGACTGGTGCCACACGCTGCCGCGATCGCGTGAATCAAATAAAGTGCGCTCAGGTCGGAGATGAAATTTCCTGCCGAAAACGAACTCGATTAGAATCACAACATTCGCCTGAACGTTCTGTTCGTCTAAATTCGTTCTAATCCTGGTGTATTTATGATTCGCTCTATTTCTGTCTCAACGATATGGGATATTTCTGATTTAATGCGTCGGAAGTTATCAGCTACCATCTGTGTGGTAACACTATTGATTTTGGGGAGTTCTCTGTATAAAAGCGTCGTGGCATTTAACTGCACATGGTCGTTCATAATTTCACAATGGAATGTCTTAAGTTTTATCTTATTAGTCGGATCATCTGCCACCATGCCTACAAACTCACCTGATGAAAGCCCTGCAATCTTAGACTGTGGTATGGCAAAATCCAACTGACTGGATTTACTTATCGAAGTATCTGTTCGATTAATTGAAATACTCTCCTTGACCTGGTTTATTTTCCCGAATCGTTCAGACAAAAACTTTGAGGTTTCCCCGGTCACCTGTCCGCTGATAATGTTTCCTGTAATATTCATAATGACGGAGGACTGATCGGCCCCGTAATCCTTTTTTAATTGACTGAAATCCTGAATACCTAAACAGGTGGCTACTTTATTAGAACGGGCTGTTGCGATTAAACTATCAATATCATTGAAAAAGATTGTCGGAAACTCATCAAATACCAAACTCGACTTCAGCCGGTTCTTCTGGTTCACCAATTTTATAAGCCGGGTAATATACAATGACAGGACCGCCCCATATATCTGCTGCTTCTGTGGATTATTGGCAAGACAAACGATCTTCGGATTTTCAGGATCATTAATGTCCAGTGTAAAATCGTTAGCTGATAAAACCCAATACAACTGAGGGGAGGAGAGCCGTGCCATCCCGATCTTGGCGCTTGCGATCTGGCCTTCCAATTGCTCCATAGCATCGTTCTGGTAAGCAGATATAAATGGGTTCACCAAGACCTCTATTTCCGGTTCTGTACGAAGTACCGAGAACAGTTTTTCATACTCCACCTGCATCAATTCAATTACATGAGGCAGGGTTAAGTATTTGCCGCCCTGGTATTTTTTCAGGAACCATATAATGGCCGTTAAAAAATTGATGGGTGATTCTACAAAAAAATCTCCCTGCTTGGTGATCCAGTCGCGATTTAGTCCCATCATAATGGAGCGGGAGGCTTCGGTTGCATCTGTGATGTCGAACATGGTGGAAGCATCCAACGGATTACAGCGGTGACTTCTGGAAAGATCATCAAAATTGATGGTATAGAATTTCGGTTCGACATAATAACTGTTCTTGTTCTTCAGTAACGTATTGTAGGCAATTTTAGTCAGGTCATCATACTTAAAATCATAGACCAGCATCGTAAACCCTTTTTGAATATGTTGTCTGATGATGTGCTGAATTACAAAGTACGACTTACCAGCTCCGGGTGAACCGCAAACCAATAACCCCCGAAATGGATTGATGATATTGATCCAGCTTTTCCGGAACTTGCCCCTCAAATTATATTGGGCAGGTAGATTGATCGAGTATTCATTCTCCAGCAACCGCTCTTCCTGTGGGAAGGTTTCATTCATCTCGTTGAAAATGTCCTTTCCCAAATTCACCCTGATATACCGGCTGAGCAGGTTACCTCCCGCCAGCACTAAAAGAAACCCTGTACCTGTGAGGGTCATATACCCGATTGCCAGCTGTTCCACCGGACCCTGAAAGCCCAGTATAAGGGCGCTGGAGAAGTAGAGACTTAACCCTAAAATCAGGTAGGCCAGGATGGATCGGGGGTTGATTTTTTCGGATTTTTTGCCCCTGGCTCCCAGCAGGGATATCCCCAGCAGTCCCAAGGCAATCACTTTAGACTTCCAAACCGTACTGTACAGCCCTGTACGGGCAATATTTTGAAGGAACTGATCACCCCACGGAGTTGTAAGCCCCCAGCGCTCGAAGGCTCCATAACAGTAATAATAACAGTGAAGGAGCAGGACTAAAATGGCCCCCAGCCGGGTAAAGTCCATGATTTTTCTGAGGCCCGCTTCATTTTCGCCGGTTCCGGATGACATAAATACTTATTTAGGGTTAGGATTACGTTTTTTCTTCTTTTTTTTCAGCAGTTCTGCAGGAACCCGGTTTGGGTTCTTTTCATGCTCCAGCAGTTCTTTGAGCAGGCCGTCTTGATGGGGGGTGGCTCCGTCAGCCGGGGAGGGCTCCAGACTTTTGCCGAAATCCTTTGACTGGATTGTTTCAGGTGCGGGTTTTGGGGCTTTGTCCTGGCCCTGTTGACCTGAATCCAGAGAAGCCTGAATACCAGCAACACTGTAGGACTTGCCGATATCGCTGCCATTAAATACGGCCTTTGTCCGAAAGTCAATAAACGTGATCCCGAAAACCAGCCCCTGCTTATTCTCCCTCAGCACTGTCTGAATCCCTTCTTTTTTCAGTGCATTGATCAAGGCTTCCAGGCTGCCCGGAGATTTGGCCAGCACCCAGTCAATACTGGTCTTCAACCTTTTTTTGTCGGGCTGCCGGAGGGTCTCGTTTTCATTGAATTTTGTCTCCAGGTTTTTCAGGGTGGGTTTGCTATGAATCAGGCTGGCTTTGATTGGTACTCCGACCTTATTACCCTGTCCGTCCAGCAACCGGTAGAAAAGTCCCCCTGATTTATAAACGATCCCTGTCTCCCGACCACGGTCGGCCTCCACGTTATACTGCCGGAGGATGGCATTCAGTTCTGCCAGCGAAGTGTATTTAAAATGATTGATCACCGCATTCAGGACATTGCTGATCGAACGGTGGGTCTCGGATTTACCATAGAAAACTTTCTGAACATCAATTGGCCGGATACCTGCAGCCTGCGCTGCTTTTTTGCCCTGCGCCGGAATCAAACCAAAACTCTTTTCCAATTCTTTTCTTGCCTTCTCGGATTGGTTGCGGCCGATATTGTAAGTGTCAATACGCTTTCCATTAGGCTGAATACTCGTGGTCAGGATGTGGATGTGGGGGTGACCGGCATCATGGTGCTGATAGACCAGGTAAGGTTGGGAGCCAAAGCCGATTTTATCCATATAAGCCCTTGCGATCTGTGTGAGTTTCTCCGCACTAAATTTTTCGGAAGGGTCGAAGTTTAAAGAGATATGAAGTGTGTTGGATTTTTTTGTCCGTTCATTTCTTGCAATCAGGTCCTGCATCCGCTCCATCTTCTGGTGGAAATTCATTTGGTTAGCCTCCAGCAAATAATTTCCTGCGAAAATGCAAACTGCTTTTTCCTTTTGGCATTTCTGCTCGTTATAATTCAATGCCCTTTGCAAACTATGTGGGCTTGTTATTCGGACGACCATTGCCGGTGGATTTCATTGAGTTTCTGAAATATTCTTTCCGTCAGTTGCATGAAGTTTTGGTGAAGTGGTTCATGTGAATTCAGCCACCACTTCACTTCACTGATATGATTTAGGGTGTGGAGTTTTTTGATAGCCTGGTTGTAGTTGTTACCGATGGCATTCAACTCTTTTTTCAGCCCTATCATTTCATCTAAATACTGATCGGCGGATTCATTTCTGACTTTAATGGTTACAGGCTTTTGCAGCAGCACATTCCTTGCATACTCGCTTAGTTTTCTATGCGTGGTTTTGGAAAATAAGCCGTGTATTTTCTGGTACTCTGCAGGCTTCACCCGAAAGGATATCCAGGAAGGAAATTTATGCTCACTCATCACTATTCATTTTCACTTTATCTCCGGCAAAAGACAAGCACTGTTTTTTGCCGCAATGTCCATTTCAAACTCTTTTTCCATAGTCCCGCCGACTCCGGAGGCAGGGGACCAAGATGCAATTGTGCAACAATTGAACATCTTGCCGGTTGCAGATACAGCAACCTTTTACATTGTAAAGTTAAACTGACCAATCCCGATAATAATCACCTGATCAAATTCTGATTAAGTGGAATCGGCTAATTGAAAATAGATTTGTACTGTCATCAAATTTTAGATCAAAAATTGGTTGTATGAGTAGTGGATTAGCAAACGGTAAGAAAGAAAAATCAAAAGTTATTGAAATGATTTTGTGCAGCCCCGGGATGGCTGAACCATGCAAGATCATTTTGAAAATTACACGCCAGAATGCGCTATTGCTTTGTAGACTTATTGAGTTCGGTATTTTGAGCGAGAAAAGTGTATTAGAAGATGAGTTTCTGGGCGCAATCCCTGAAGGTGCATCTAATAATTTCAAAGAAATTCATGAAGAAATTTTGAAACGGGCCGGACTCTCCGATTTTTATGAAAAGCTAAAACTATTTTAACTCACTAACCTTAGCCTTCAACAAGCAGTTCGTTTTGCAGGGCAAGCGCCGCCGGGTTTTTTAAAGCGACTAGGTATTGAACGAGATCTTTGAAAATTTGGAAAACCGCCGGATCAGAAACGATAATCTCCTTTTTGTTCTTCCAGCCATAGTCAAGTACGATAGCCAACTGTTGATTTTGTTGGGGCGTTCCCATGTAAACCATTCCCTTTGGAGCACTAGTTTCCGCGTACGCTTGACCTAAACCGAAGAATGCTTTGAAAATGCTGAACGAATCTTTAAACATGAATTCACCGGACCGTGTAATAACAAAATCCAGAAGCGCTGATACTGCATACGGGTTAACGCTCTTTTTTATGAACCAGGTACGATAAATGGCAGCGGACTTTTGTGTGAACGCTGTCAAATCATCTGTCCAAATGGATGTCAACTGGGGTTGCATACCAACAACACAGAGCCTGAAATCCTCTCCCCGGCGGAGATGGTTCGTTTTCCAGGTTGGGCTTGTGTAAGAAAATTCCACCATTTCCTGCAGAATATGAATCATCCTGTCATGTCGCTCCTTTTTTTCGACGTGTGACAAAATATAATGAGTGCAAAAGATGTCAATCCACCTCGCAGCAATATAGCCGTATGAAAAAAGAGGTTTCCAAAGCAGGTGGGGCGACTCCTGCTCAGTGAGCAGAGGTAAAAGTGCAGACACCCGCCGCAGTACCATCAGGTTAAAATCATCAGGATATTGCTCTATCGCTTTGGCCTCCTCACTGATTTCACCAAGCTCATAAATGACCTGTCCAAAGGCCTGATTAAATAAGAACAATATATGGGCTCTTTCTCCAGCATCCCGTGTTTGATCAATAGTAGACAGCGTTTTCAGTAAATATTTCAAAACAGGTGTGTAAAAACCAGGCAAACGGGCGAAATCATCTTCGCTATGAATCGGTTGATGCCGACTTCCTTTGGGTTTCTTTTTCTCTTTTGCCCGCTCATCTGACCAGGTGACGGGCACGGACGGTGTAAGGTCATTTACAAATTCGTTTACCAAAGCTTGTTTTGCAGTCAGGAAAGAATCCTCCGTAACCCTTCTATTACTAATGTTTTCATTATATGTTTTACTGAACCGAAGAAGTAAATTTTGTACTTGGACAAATGCGGGTGCATTCCAATGTAAAAGCTTCGCTGTCTCAGCAAGGAACCTTTCCACAGTCGTACCCGTGAATTGTACAATAACACCGGCTGCAAGCGTCCGGCAGTCAGCGTCTTTTTCGTCATCTGTCCACAAGTGTGCTGCTATTGTCGCCAGGAAAATATTCCAGTCATGATTGGTACCGGGTGTATCAAAGTCCGCATCTGCAGCCAGCGCCTCTTTGATCAATTTAACGCAGAATTCCTTGATGATGCTGTAATATTCCGGATGGACATCGATCCATGCTTTTTTAAAATGAAGCAGTGTCGCCATTGATGCGGTAATATTTGTATAAGGAGATGCCCATCCGGGCGTCTCTATATCTGGCGCTGTATCCCTTTCGGCAAGTTGCTTTAGAAACTTCTGGAGTTTGTTCCAGATAGCTTCAGCTTCCTGCAGCGTTATCTCCGCGTTCTCTTTGATCATTTGTTCGCAGCGAAATGCATAGTGCCCATAATCCAGTGTTTCCAGACTGGATTCCCGCCCCGGTTTTAGAAATTTCTCTACCGCTTCCGGCTCTTTGTAGGCAACTTCGACCTTAGATTCATTTGGTGTAAATTCCCAATTGACAAGCTCGAATTGAGGGATCATCTGCATTAGGAAAATATCTGTTTGACCTGCTTCTTCCATTTTTCTCTGAAGCTTTGACCAGATAGGAGTAATGGTCTTGTATATATCTTGTAATTCTTCATCAAATAACCAGTAATTCAGAATGGCGTCTTTCAGTGGGAAATAACGATGCCTGAGCTTTTTAAATTTCTCTGCCTCGGCTCTCCAGGCCTCAGGCAGGTCACCCCAGAATGAAAAGATATCGTGGCCGCCAGTATGCAGATCCCAGGGATAAAATTCATAGACAGATAGCAGGTGTCGCAGTTCTTTTTTATATAATGATGGTTGAATTTTAGCCACGACCAAAAGCAATCCCGCAATCGCCAGTGAATTGGTATTCTTTATGGCATAATCTACGTATTCATCGATCGGTTCTTTTTTTTCAATTTTTTCATACAAAAATTGCTCGAATGCCATCAGGATAGAAACTAAAGAATGCGGTGCTGATCCAATATCCTTGTGCCAGCTAAAAACAGATTGATCGCCCTTATATAACTTCTTTCCCTCTGCCAGTTCTACCGTGATTCCTTCGGAGGGTTTACCACCGTGCCTCTCTTCCTCCAGGTATCTTTCAGTCGCAAAATCAACGATCTTCAACGTGAACTTGAGAGCCTCCATAGGATTAATCCGGAAGTAATTAAGAAATGGACCACGGTTAAAAAATGGAGGATACCATCTAAGTGGTTCATGCATGGAATATCGATCATGATGAGAACCTCCAAAATAGTGTTCCTGTGGTTCATTAATTAACACTGCCAGGAGCATTTCTGTGGCAAGTGCAGGATTATGTCGTATGACAGGGTAGATCGCGTGGGTATCAAGACAGGTGTCCTGAACAATACTGGGCACGCTGCTATAGGGGCCGTCTTCCCATTTTAGGGCTCCTCTTTTTGGAATCGCTAAGCGATCCATAATACTTACATAACCGGTTTCAGAACTCTCTTCTTTTTTTTCCTCAGATTTCGGCTCGATCCTTTTGCACATCACCAGGCACCGCTCTTTTACCGCATCCGGATTTTCAGCAATTCCCATTAGCAATGCCTCATAAAGAGGTTTTTCCAAATCATCCTTCATATAAATCCGGGTAGCGGAGAATTTATCAAATGCTTTGATTGCTATATCGCTTGCTTCTTTCCTGAGAAAAAAATGCTCGGGTGTTGAACGAAGCCATGTATGGGCTATTCTGTTTGCACCTATAAAATCAAATTCCATCACCTGGTCAATATTCAGGTGAATAAAATGAACGATATCTGCCCAGTAATTCCAGATCGGTAAACGGTTTATTTCCAAAGCCACCGTCTCTTTAATCCCTGCATTTTTGGCACGTTCAAGGACCTCCGGATTAGCCATAGTGGCCCGAAGCTGAAACAGTGTAAGTAATCGTTGCAGGTATTCGCCCTTATTTTCAAAAAGGAAGTCCTTTAATCGCTGAAGATGGTCCAAAGCATTGTTGGAATAAAACAAAGCTTCCAGCATCAGATCCTGGATAATTACCTGTTGAGCACTTTTGCCGAAAAAAAGGCGGAAAGTTTCTAGCCATTTATTTTTTTCAGGCTCTTTTTCTAACAGGCTGATCGAATAATAACGAAAGGCTCTGGTCCATAACGGGGAAGAAAGGTGTTTTGATACCAGGAACGAAGGGAGTTGCGAAGAGTGAGATAATATCAACTTGTACAATGCCCAGTCCCCATAGAGATCGTGAGTAAATGAAAAACGTTCGTCATGCATTTTAATAAAGCGGGCTTTCAGTAGTTCGTCTGCAGGGGCCATCTCAGGCACTGAAAATTCAGCATTGCTGGTAGCAAGCGTCATGGCATCTGCCTGTTTTTCTGCCAGCATTTTAATAAATGCAGCTTTCTGAAGACCGTTGGTTGTGTTTGTGATCTCTTCATCCCAGACAAGATCGATCAGTTCTGTTTCACCCAATTCCTTGCTTTCCGGAACGGCGATATGATTGATGTTGGCAATGACCTTATCCAGTAGTTTAAGATTCCTGAATAAAAGACGGATTTTGTCATTTAGAAAAAAAGGAGCCAATTGCGGATAAGTATTTATGAGCTGTTTAACGTCATCCTCATTTAACTCATCAATCTGCAATGGAGTAAGCAAAGCAGTACTTACATTGTTCCTGTGAAGCATTTCCAATACCCAGCTTAAATTTTCTGAGGGGCAGGTTAAAAATATTTTCCATGGACTGCCAGTTTGTTTGAAGATGCTATTAAGCAAAATAGCAAGACGCTGCTGCTGTTGTGTGCTATAATTTTTTTCTGCACCGTCGATAATGAGATAGCCTTTTTCCGCAGTTACATGACCCAATAATTCGGGTAATGTGTTGGACAGCCCTAAACTGACCTGGAGTGAATGAATTTCAAAATCCGAGCTATCCAGCCATAGCACGCGGTGCCCGGATTGCAAAGATGATTGTGCTAATTTTTTTGCTACAACTGTTTTGCCGCTACCTGAAAATCCATGAAGGATCAATGCCTGTGCGGTTGAAAATGCGTTCTCGAGAGCTTTGATATTTTCTTCCCTTGAAAAACTCAGCTTGTTGCCAAGACTTTCAAGTATTAGGTCCATTTTAGTTTCAGTATATGCATTCAGTTTTTTCCAGTCAGCTTCATGATCTGGAAAATCTGCCAGTTCAAACTGGCCACGCAAAAGGTGTATGAGCTTTGCGATGTCAACATAGCCTGCAACGGGTGCCTGCTGTCTGGCGATATGGCATAGCTGGTCATACAATAGTGTGGCATCCTCCGAAGTTCTATTCTTGAGCGCCTTTCTGCACAGATCAATGGTTGTTTTTTCAAAGAATGAATTGGTGGCTTCAAAATCAATCTGTTGATGAATAAACCTTTTAAGCAGTGCATCCGTTTGTTCGGGAGTTACGGCATACTTTGTTGCCAGGGCAGCAGGACACTGAAAACTGCTGTAAAGTTTGTTTATCTCAGCTGAATTAAAACCTTTGGCCTGTTGTCTTGCCGACACATCACCGGCCTCCTGTTGATAAACCTGGTTAAGTAAGGTGTTCAAATCGCCAGCCAAACCGGAGGATAACGGCCGTTCTACCAGACACAAAAAATCTCTTTCGGTATTAAAGACGGAAGATTCGTCTTTCAGGAACTGTTTCCAAATTAATTCATTGAGTTCGGCAGGGATGCCGTTGCTGGTAAACTGCTGACTGCTTTTTATCGAGGTGGCGATCATTAATGTGTTACCCTGGCTTTTACATTGGAGTAGCACATCGTCAAAGAGCCAGCCGTCCGCCCTTACCTGAAATTTTATTTTTTCAATGATCCCGTATTCTTTGTTGAAAGGGGAAGTACTAGTAAGCATACAGGCCATGAAATAGGCATTGACCCTATCTTCATAGAGAAACCCTCCACCACCTGTCTGTTTTGCTGTAGCCACTTCGCCCATAACCAGCAAATTTACCCCTTATTTGCCACAGAATGCAGGTCCTAATCCTCCTTGGGAACCAATGAATTCCAGTAACGGATCATGTCAAAAGCCATGGCTTGCTCTTTTGTGTAGTCTTTGGTGGTAAGATGCTCCAGGTTCATTTGTGTGAACCCCGCTCCATCCTGACAAAGGATCCTTTCGATGTTTTCATAGATCTTATTGCCTGATCTGTTCGGACCCGGTATTGCAATTGCATACTGACGTTGCTGGCTTGGTGTGATTAAATTGAAGATGACCAGGAAGCATACAAGTTCAGCGGGCCTGTTGATAATATTTATGCCAAGAGCTTGCTCCGGGAAGTCATACTTAAGCCAGAAAACCTTTGGCAGAATATCTTTATCCGGATTCAGAATCTGTTCTCTTACTTTATAAAGATGTGGGTTAAGGATGAAACCATAGCCGAATTGTTGAAAAGCAAGAAGGTAAGCTATTTTTAATAAGGCAATATGTGCATGTCGTTCATTGGATTTCAAATGTGGCGACATTGTAAATCGAAGTTTAAAAGTATTTCCTTCACCAAGAGAGTTCCAATTCAACATCGGATTAACCCGGGTAAGTGTTCCATAGTTCAGGAAATTATCTGCTTCCGATGGCCTGGAGTTTTTCCTATCTATATTTATATGAACTGTCCCATCACTGGTATAGGAAAAGTCAGATGCTACTTTATTTCCCTGGTTATCCAGGCGGGCTCTAATTCTTGAATTTGGTTTTTGCTCAAGAAAATCAAGCTCCAGCAAGCGATTGAGTAAATTATTGTCGATTTTATATCCGGATTTTGAATTGCAATCCTTGCAGGTCAGTATTTCATTTGTTCCACCGAGCGACTTTGGTGGATTGTGTTCGATCGTAAGATAATTTCCTTCTTTAGTATTGAGAGCTTCTCTGCCAAAGACATTGAGACATAGGGGACATACATATGAATCGGTAAAGTCCGGAGTCATAGTGATTTTGGGATGCTGTTTTATCCACTCCAGATTCCGTGCATAGTTTGAAAATATCCTTACCCTTTTACGTCCTGCTTTATTCATACGTTCAATATAATTTAAGCCACCCGATCATGTGTAAGTGCAAATTTCCGTTGTTGCATCCGCATTTGAAACAGAGCCACATTTTTTTTGGTTGCAACACTCCTGATTAACTCCTTATCAACGCCACTGATCCTTGTACCTAAGTATATTGCGGAAATGGGAGCAGCGCTGAATAATGAATCGTCCTGAATAATTCCGCCTGGGATAATCAGTCGCCATTCTTTTTCATACGACCAATGGGGGGATTTGTACATAGCCGCCAATAACGCAATGAGCGGAGCATTGATTTTTTGATCGGTCAGGAAAGTAGTAGCATCAAATAATTCTTCCGAATAAATTACAGGATAGAGTAGCCTTCTCCTGGAATCACCAGGCTCTAAACTGCCATAGTTATATTCTATACAAATGCCTTTATGGGAGTCAGCATAATGTGGCCACATTAACATGGAATCAAAACTCTCGCTAAAGCAACTTATTTTAACTGAACTTCGTAGTGTGCTGTTAAAGTTCTGTAGTGTCTGTGCAAAATAACTTGACTGAAATTCTTTCAGAAAAGGAAGAGTATCGTCAATTTTTTTGTTGTAGTCAGGATATTTGATCCGAACAAGTTCAATCATTCTATTCATACTATCAGGACTGTTCCTGATATCTTCAATTTCTGCGTTATTGAAAAATTTATCAAAGCCCGCTTTACGGATCAGCTCTTCAAAATTTTCTTTAAGTAAATAAGTTGAAAGCTGTTCTTCCAGAAGACCAAGTCCTGAATCGAAAGGGTCGTTCATGGTTTGGGGATTGGCTATCCAAATCTTTTCATTGCTTATGGCGTTCAGCCGTTCCTCCTTTAGATTATTAATTGAAATATATTTATAAAGCTTACCAGGGATAAAGGCAGTTTTGAGTGAAAAAGCCCTGTCCATTACTGGCTGTTGCAAAAGTCTCACAAACTCTGTTTTCCAGTTATCAGTATTGATAGATATCATATTGTAACAATTTAATCAATTTGATTCTACAGGGATGAATAAAAAAAGGGCTTTACAGCAGCCCTTCATCAGCAAAGGAGTAATACCCCTCACTGGTGATAATAATATGATCCAGCACCGTCATATCTAAAAACCTGGCAGCTTCCCTGATTTTCACCGTCAACTCTTCGTCCGCCCGGCTTGGTTTTAAACTACCTGAAGGATGGTTATGAGAAAGGACAATTCCTACTGCATTAGCTTTTATTGCAGCAGTCAAGATGATTCTTGGGTCTGCCACAGTCCCGGTGATACCACCTGAAGAAGCATCCAGAACGCCAAGCACTTTGTTGCTTCGGTTTAACAGCAGGACTTTAAATTCTTCCACCAGTTCGATCTTGTCCCTGTTCCAGATTTTTTGCAGGACTTCATAAGCATCCACAGAGGTGGTGATTTTTGGTCTTTGGGATGGTTTTACTTTGGTTTTGTAAACCAGTTCCACTTCTGCTACCTGGCACCATTCGGGTTTCATCATTTCCTGTTCCATAATAATCAGTTTAGAGGTTCAAAAAATTTATTATGGAACCATCCCCGGTTTTGTGCGATAAAGTCCAAGATGGCAACGGAATAAATGATGGCTGTGTGTGCAGGCCCTGTGTTTATGCCGGAAGCTCTTGGACGCTTCAGTAGCACAAAACCGAACTTTGTGTAATGATGAATACAACACAATAACTAATAGCTACATAATTATTTCTATCACCTAAAAAACCCAAGCTGCCCCGCCATTTTGAATCAACTGTATCCTTTAGCGGGGCAGCTTTTTGACGCCTGAAAGCAAGGGTAACCTATCGTTGCCCATGCGTATGAATTTCTATTGTTATTTCAGCAGTGCGGATTTTCCAGCGGGTCACAAAGGGCCACTTTATTTCCCGCTTTCACCAGTTTGTGCAGGATGCTGTCAATTTCACCAAAAGCAAAGCCGCAGGTATTGCCCATTCCTGGTAAATGGGTGATTTGATTACCTGTCAGTAGTTGAATAAGTTCCGCATCTTCCTGAAAGGCGGCATATTCACTAGCAATCCTTAATAATACCACGGCGCCGGGGTACTTGTTCCGGATGGCCTGATAACTTTTAAAATGTTCTTTTCTAATGATTGTCTTTTTCATGTCTTAGAAGTTGAGTAAATAAAGAGGGGCGGCAGGGCCGCCCCGTTTTATGATCAGTTCACCAAGCCGGCCAGTTCACCCTGCAAAAATTCAGTACAGAGATGAAAGGCTTTCTGTGTACGTAGTTGTGCCGTACCGCCGTATAACAGGGATTTCAGTTTGCTTTCTTCGTCTTTGTAGTTTCGTACATTCTGAAAATAGCCCGTCACGGCATTATATGCCCCAAACAAAGTGCCTTTAGTGGTTTCCGTTTGTTGGGTCGGGCTGGTCATGGCATACTCAAAAACAGAGTTGCACATGTTGTTAAAGCATGTGGACAGTTCATCCCATTTACCGGTATTGATATTGTCTAATACTTCTTTATTCGGCACCATGGCCAATTGTATAAGCCTGTGCAGTTCGGGGTCGGTTACTTTTACCGTTGTCCAGCGGTTAAAGATGGTTTCCAACTGGCTGGAAAGCTGATTAGAAATTCCCATTACTTTATGGGCCTGTTCCAGCCTTTCTTTGGCATTGGCGGTGTGCCTTATTTTGATACTGTTGGAATGATTACGAAGGGCTGCATTGAGTGTATTGTTACAAACAATACGAACCGGTGTAAAAGCGGCGGTAATACTTCCGTACCCATCATGGGAAGTAGTCAGAAATAAATACTGTTCGATTAAATCCTCCCGGCCAACTTTGATATAGCCCGGTAACTTAGCTGTAATAAAAATCCGTTCTCCTTTGCCGAGTGCCCCGGCGGTTTCATATTGGATGCCATCGCCCCCAACAATAGAATCAAAAAAACTGAATGCATCCCGGTTCTGGATGATTTCATAGTCTTTACCCACTACCCCCAATACTTCGCCGGTATCGGGTCGCATGGTGGCAATATGGGTTTTAATCCGGTTGGTAAAATCCATTGGCTGGCCGTCTGCATTATAGCAGGTAGTATAGATGTCCTGCTTTAGGACCTCATAATCCAGTCCGGCAAACTTGATGGCTTCGGCACTGGTTGGGTAGTCCTGAACGATTTGCCCGAGGCCGTGCCAGGCTTTTTCTTTCACGGAGAAAAAACTGTGTTGCTGTGTTTGTTCGTTAAAATTTAAGTTGTGCGCCATAATGAATTACCCAGCTTTAATTTATATCCCGCAGGCGGTACTGCTGCGGTTTGTTACCCCTTCCCCAAAAAGGGTAGTATAAAAATGGTTAAAGAAGTTTCAGCGTGGGGAACGCTGAAACTTTAAAGGGTCAGAATGGTAAATCCTCCACCGGTTCAGTAATATCAGCCGGGGCGGGTACCGTTTCGGTAGTACTTTTGCCATGCAGTTTGATACCGTTCACATGAAAATCCAGTGAACCTTTTGGCTCGCCATCCTTGTTCAGCCATGCACTGACCGCAATACGTCCCTGCACTTCTACCAGTGTTCCTTTGGTGAGATACCTGGCGATACCTTCCCGCATCCAGTAGGAACAGTTCACATAGGTGGTGAGTTTTTTCACCTCCTGCGAATCTTTGGGTTTGTAACTGTCATTGATGGCGATACTGAACCGTACCACTTTGCGGTCACCCTTCACCGTGTTCACGGTTGCGTTTGCTGTGATTCTTCCTGTTAGTTCCATAACATTTGAGTTTTAATGAAAAAAAATTGTTTTGTAAAAGAAAAAGGGAAAAAAGAAAGCATCAGAATTATGCGGTAGCCATGTGAGCAAAAAGGAAACGGAATAAAGGAGGGGTGTGTGCGAAGGGTGTGTGTTTATGCCGTAGTCTTTTTGCAGCCTTGCCCAAATCTGTAAACCGCATAACTTCGCTTTCGCATTGGGCCCCTTTTCTTACAAAACAAGCTGCTAAAAAAAGTCACTTTGCAACATCACTGATACCCTATGAACGGAACGATTAAAGGAGCGTCGCAAGGGACGATGCCCAATGAACAAGACGATGGCAACACCATAACCACTACTGCAAACAAATAAATGCGGGTTAAAAAGAGTGAATTATGCCAATAAGAAAATTAGCCTAATCTCATCTATGAAAGGGGAGATAAAACATTTACCACCTGAATTATTTAAAATTATTGCAAATAAATGTCTAAAGAACCCACCAATACACGATATAACCCAATCGGCAATCATAACATAAGATATATTACTTATTGGTATTTTACTCATCAATACACTTGAACTTTTAATAAGAAAAGTGAATCAAGCAGTAGAAATAGTTCGCAATCTAATTAGTAGTGAAGTACAGGAAAACTGGTTGGTACAACTGTCAATCATCATCCATGCTTTTATTCCAAAATATTACAGGTGAAACATCAAAGCAGTATGCCAATGATCCTGCTTTGGTCTTTAGAGTGTCTGTCTTTACAGTATCCTTGTATTTGATTCCCGTCCCGCTGTTACATCAGCCCGCATCCTGTTGGCAAGCGGAACGGGAATGAAATACCCATAAATCCTTGAAGGCATTGTATCGGAAGAATGAGGATAGAATGCCGGAAATCTCAAGCATACCTGGTGACCAGAAAATAAATGGAGAATAAAACGAGTTGCAGGTATGATTATTTTTCCCAAATCACACTGAGTGTATAATTAAATGATCTGGCATATAAACAGTATTCGAAAAACCTGGTATCTTTTTCGTTATCATCCTTCATGCGAAACCAATCCGACTTCCAGATATCCTGTTTAGCTTCATCACCCACATAGGATTTTTTGCCAGCGAAGATCTCATTAGCAACAGTCCCTGGGGGCGGGGGAGCATCGCACTGAAATATTTCACAAAAATGATAGAAGTCGTCGGACTTTTTCCACCATTTCATTTTATTGTCCTTGCAAAAAACAACAAACACCGGATGATTACCTCTTTTGACGAATCGTAAAATAGCTGCCGTCTTGCTGACCAAGAAGCGGTTGGCCAGGTGGTCAATGACCTTAGGTTCAAATTTTTTTCGTTCACATTCTTTGTGAAATATTTCCGAAGGCATTAAAAACTCTGCTGCAAATTCATTGGCCTGCATCTCCTGCGGACCCGCCTGGTACCAATTCATCAAGTCTTCTTCCGTGTCCGAAAAAATGGGTCTCAAGTCACGGTGCATTTCGTAATGACCGAGTTCATGGGCGCCCGCAAATCTTTTTTTTGTCTCGAACTGAATATTTGAGTTAATAGTTATTATTGATCTTCCTCCAACAGATACGATTTCACCTTCCTTGCCCACCAGGGGTGCCTCTTCGTAAAAAGCTTTCCGGCCCATAATTATCTTATAAAGCGGAAATCCAACAGGATCACTAAGTCCGCAGTCATCCAGGACTTTTTTTGCTTTTACCTCTGCTTCTGAAAACCTGAAATTCATTGTTGATTATCCTTCTGTTGGTTTAGGAACTTCAATGTAAAGTGACGGATAAGAATGACCCTTATATCTTCCTGGCTTAAGTGCTCTACATTGCGAAAGCTTACTGTAAGTTCTTCTTTCCTTACCAACTCTGGCAAGGAAAAATCAACTTTGCTTAATAACTCATCTACCCATTGGGTCGCCTGGGCTTTTATTTTTTCGGATGCAAACATTTCCTGCTCCGTTTTTTTTGCTTCGGCAATCATTTGCATTTGTTTAATCCTTTTCAGCCCATCTGATACCATGCGGTCTACATTTACTCCTTCGGATGCAAGAAATTCTCGGGCCATTCCTTTATCACTGCTTTCGTTGTCCGCTGCCTGCAAAAAAAGATTTACAAAATCAGATTTGCTTTGACTTTTTTTCCTGCTCATGCGTTTGTTTGTTTGGATTGAATTGAGAAGCGGCGCGGCTTATCACTGTGTCAAGCCGCCGCACACCGTTGTTGTAATCATTCACACTCATCTTGAACTCTTCAATTATCTTCTCCCTTTTCATGCCATAGTGGTATAAACCCAGGAAGATATCCTCGACGACGGCATCGCCCCGGATTTGATTTTCGATATATTCTTTAACAGCTTCATAGTCTATTTCATCGCTGAACAATGGCAGTGCAGCAGGAAGCAGGCGTTCTTTATAGGACGATTGCTCACTATCTGGCTCATCATTGCCATTGCCGACATAAATAACATCTGTAAGATGATTCTCACCGCTTCGGACGTCATTGGAAACAAGAGAACGAAGAATGTTCCATTTTAAATAACTAACCAGGTCTCCTTTCGTAGGATCAAATTTCTCAGGGTTTTCGAGATACCGGCCGATTGTTTCGTAGACATAGTCATCTATCTCTTTACCGGATAGAAAAGAAACGGGGTTGGTGCCCCTGAACCAGACCCCTTTATGAGTCAGGTAGCGGGCGAAGGCTTGTAGTTCTACAATTATATCCTCCCAGACAATCTCCATTGGTATGGCTTCATAAATTGTATATGTTGGTAAAGTATTGGTTTTTGCAGGTAGTTGCTCAAAAAACTGTAGAAAATTTTTTTCGATGACCTGCAAAAAAGGAAACACCATCAACAGTTTATAGGTATAAACAAAAAAGTAAAAGATGGAAAACGAATTAATTATTGATTTAGAAGCATTTACAAAAGAGGATAAAAAGCCTCCTCATGGAAAAAAGTACAAAGTGAAGGTTGGCGATCACTACTTCGTATTTGATCACCACATCGTTACCGGTAAAGAAATTCTCGAAAAAGCCGGTATTGCGCCTGTTGAATGCTACTGGTTGTACCAGAAGTTAAAAGGCTGTGATTTTGAAAAAATAGACCTTGCCGAACCAGTTGATCTCGCCAAAGGCGGGATTGAACAGTTTGTGATCAGGCCAACGGAAGTTTTTCACTATTTCGTGGATGGGGAACCCGAAACCACTGACCAGAAGGAATTGACCCCAAACCAGATACTGGAAAATGCCGGTATTACCCCCGTGAAAGACTACTATCTGGTAAGGATTAACCCAGACGGCAGCCAGGATTCTTTCAAAGACACGCCTGATAAGCCAATTAAAATGGTCTGTCCTGCTGTAAAGTTTGTATCCGCATTCAGGGGAGAAACACCCGTATCATAAACTTTTCTGTATGGCTAAATCAGATTTCATTGACCAGTTACAGGCTCTTGGGTATAGTGTCCAGGAGCCTAAACATGGTTTTTTGACATTTGCGTATGAAATTCCAGTTGGAAAATTTGCCGGGCAGGTTGTTCAAATGGGCTTACAGGTACACGATAACTTCCCAATGGCCCCACCACCGGGCCCTCATTTTAATCCCCACCTGCTACCTGTAACCGGGGGTGGTGGTTCACATCCTTATGGAGCTATTCATAATAGCCCGTTGGGTGCGGAATGGCAGTATTGGAGCAGACCCTTTGCTGCTGAGTGGAACAGAACAGACCGTACTGTGAAAACCTATCTGGCTCATATCAGAAACTTATTCGCTACCATTTTATGAAAAGCTATAGTATCATAATGACCGATGACGTTCACCGTGAACTTGTCAATCATCTCGTCAGAGCAGATAAACAGGAAGATCTGTGCTTTGCCACTTATGTACCCGGTACAGGCAGCAGTCGGTCAACAGCGATTATTTCGCAGGTTATTCTGCCGGTAAAAGGTGACAGAGAAGTACATGGGAATGTAGGGTTCCTGCCACAATATTTTGAAAGAGTTTTAAAAATTGCAGGCAACAGAAAAGAAGGTATTGCCTTCCTACACTCACATCCAGCGAAAGGCTGGCAGGGAATGAGTGAAGACGATATTGTTGCTGAAACAAGAATGTCGCCAACGGTAATGGGAGTAACCGGTATACCACTGGTGGGGCTTACGTTGGGAACGGATGGTGCCTGGAGTGGCAGGTTTTGGGTGAAGGATGAGACCCAAAAGAGAAAGTATGACCGACGCTGGTGTGAGAATGTCCGGGTGATCGGAAAAGGGCTTTCTATTACTTATAATGACAACTTGGTGGCCCCTGTGTTTGATAGTTCTAAACAATTACGCACAATATCGGCATGGGGTAGCCGAACACAAGAGGACTTATCAAGGCTGAGGATATGCATTGCTGGACTCGGAAGTGTAGGAAGCATTGTTGCAGAGATATTGGCCCGCTCAGGAATTTCAAAGTTTACCCTGATTGACTTTGACAGTGTTGAAGAAAAGAACCTGGACCGCCTTACCAATGTTTTTGTATCAGATACCGGTAGGGCAAAGGTACTAGCAGTAGCCGATGGCATCCGGCGCAGTGCTACTGCCCCCATGGTAGAAATAGATTGCTGTGAGTACAGTATTTGTGAACCGCAGGGTTTCCAGGCTGCTTTGAATTGTGATATCATTTTTAGTTGCGTAGACCGTCCCTGGCCAAGACAGGTTCTTAATTTTATTTCCTATGCTCACTTAATCCCTGTTATTGATGGTGGTATCCTGGTGCGTACTAATAAAGCTAATACGAAGATCATTGGAGCAGACTGGAAGGCGCAAACAGTAGGTTATAAAAGAGCCTGTCTTGAATGTCTTGGCCAGTATAAAACGGAGAATGCCGTCCTTGAAATGGATGGAAAGTTCGATGACCCCGAATACATCAAGGGGCTGGATAAACAAATATTTGAAGATGCCCATGAAAATGTATTTGTATTCAGCAGCCATCTCGCATCAATGGAAGTTCTACAAATGCTCAGTCTATTTATATCGCCCTCAGGTGTGAATGATGTGGGCCAGCAATTGCATCATTTTGTATTAGGAACTATGGATGTTGATACCAGCCATCAATGCCACGAAAATTGTTATTTCCAATCTATAATTGGATGTGGTGATTTTTCCGGTGTTAAGGTCACTCATTGGCATCCGATAGCGGAGAAAGCTAGGAACCAGCGGGCTGCTTCAAAAAAAGGTAGCAAACGGGAAAATTATTTTATCAGGATATTCAAAAAGTATTTTCATACTATTATTAGAAAATGAGACATGAAGCCGCTAAATAAAAGGGCAACTTTTATGAAAATTCAGCAAAATATTCTTCAGCAGAAACTTTCTTATAAAGAACTGAAAGCCATGTAAATGTATGACAACTGTAAAAATAATTTGATTCTTTCCATTAAAATAGCTTTACTTTTGATGTAGGCGAATTAATGAAAAAGATTCTGGCAGTCATATTAGCGGTCATATACCTTGGTACTTCTACCGGGGCTACAGTTCATATGCATTACTGCATGGGCAAACTGGCCGATTGGGGGCTTGGACATAATAAGTCCAAAACCTGTGGTGAATGCGGGATGGAGAAAACTGAGGAAAAAGATAATGGCTGCTGTAAGGACGAACACAAATTTGTAAAGAACGATGGCGACCAAAAAATCGCTGAAGCCGGGTTCCAGATGATGCAGTTAGCATCGGTCGCTCTTCCGGTATCTTTTGTTGAAATACCTGATAATAACATCCCTTCCGTTACTGAGGAAAATCCAATCAGCCATGCACCTCCCCGAAGTACTGGCGTTGCCGTTTATATCCTCCATCGCAGTTTCCTGATTTAAAGATTACTCCCTTTTTGAAGCCGGACAAATCATTTGTCGGGCTATTGGCATTTCCTTATGCCACGGAAAATAGTTTCTCAACATACTAAAACCATAAATATGAATGCAATTAAAATGCTGATGATGGCAGTTTTAACCATCCTCTCTGTAACGGTATTTGCCCAAAGTAAAACGGAATCTTTCAAAGTATTTGGCAACTGTGGCATGTGTAAAAAGAGAATTGAAAAAGCAGCACTAACCGAAGGAGTATCCAGTGCAGCGTGGGATAAGGATACTAAAATAATGACGGTTGTTTATGATAGCGCCAAAATTTCAAATGATCAGATTCAGAAAAATATAGCAACAGTAGGACACGACACTGAAAAAATGAGTGCAGATGATAAAGTGTATAATAAGCTGCCCGGCTGCTGCCTCTATGAAAGAAAAAAAGCAGGTACGCATCAACCCGCAAATCACAAACATTAATCTCAACTAAACTACAATTCAATGAAAAAGATTTTCTTCAGCCTTTTAATCATCAGTGCCATTGTGTTTGCAGCCTGCAATAGTGGTGGCAGCAAAAATGAACACGAAGGGCATGATATGAGTAAAGACACTACACAACACATTACCACTACAGATGACAATGATGTAAAAGCTATTGCAGTGGTTTATACAAATGTGGATGCAACTGCTGCCGCCTCCATCAAAGCAATTGTTGCCCATTACCTGCATATCAAAAATGCACTGGCAAATGATAATGCCGGTGAAGCAGCAAACGGTGCTCAAGCAATGGAAGATGCGATGGGCAAACTGGATAAATCATTGTTAACCGCTGAACAAAAAACTGCTTACGTTACAAATGAAGAAGAAATGAAAGAACATGCTGAACATATTGCCAAAAATGGTGATAACATAAAACATCAGCGTTCACATTTTGTACAGATGAGTGAAGTAGTGTATGAGTTAGTGAAAAACTTCGGGGCTGGCCGCCCGGTTTATCATGACCATTGCCCGATGGCAAGAGACAACCAGGGTGCTATGTGGATTAGCGAAGTAAAGGAAATCAAAAATCCTTATTTCGGTGCTGAAATGTTCAAGTGTGGCCGTGTGGAAGAAGTAATTAAATAATGATTTAACCAAACAACATGGTTCAAAAATTAATTGAACTCGCTTTACGCAACAGGCTTATTGTGCTGCTATTCGCAGCGGGCCTGTTTGCGTATGGCATTTACTCTGTTAAGAAAAACCCGATTGATGCCATTCCGGATTTAAGCGAGAACCAGGTGATCGTTTTTACAGAGTGGATGGGGCGCAGTCCGCAGGTAATGGAAGACCAGGTTACCTATCCGCTGGTGAGCAACCTCCAGGGTATTCCGAAAATTAAAAACATCCGGGGTTCTTCCATGTTCGGGATGAGCTTTGTCTATGTGATTTTTGAAGATAACGTAGACATCTATTGGGCAAGAACAAGGGTATTGGAACGGTTGAATTTTGCCCAACGTTTATTACCACAGGGAGTTACGCCAACATTGGGACCCGATGGTACAGGTGTCGGGCATATCTACTGGTATCATTTGGATGCACCCAAAATGGACTTAGGTGAACAAAGGGCATTGCAGGACTGGTATATCAAGTTTGCATTGCAGACAGTTCCCGGTGTGGCCGAAGTGGCATCATTTGGCGGTTTTGAAAAACAGTACCAGTTAGTGGTTGACCCGGTGAAATTGCAGTATTACAACGTCTCCCTGATGGATGTAATGAATAAAGTGAAAGCGAATAACAATGATGTGGGCGGCAGAAAATTTGAAATGGCTGATATGGCTTATATCATCCGTGGACTGGGGTATATCAAAAGCAAAGAAGATGTAGAAAATATTGCACTGAGTAATTACAATGGCATACCGGTAAGGGTAAAAGATATTGGCTCTGTACAAATGGGTGGCGACTTGCGCCTCGGTATTTTCGATATGGATGGAAAAGGTGAAGTGGTGGGAGGAATTGTAGTGATGCGTTACAATGAGAATGCTAACAAAGTGATTGAAGCCGTAAAAGCGAAGATGAAGGAAGTAGAGAAAGGTTTACCGGAGGGAGTAACATTCAAAACATCATATGATCGCAGCACATTGATTCAGGAGGCCATTGATTCAGTAAAGGGTACATTGATTGAAGAAATGATCGCTGTTTCCCTGGTGGTACTCATCTTTTTGTTTCATTGGCGCAGCGCTGTAATTATTCTTATCCAGTTACCTATTTCTGTTGCAGCGGGTTTCATTTTCCTGGAAATGTTTGGCATCTCTTCCAATATCATGTCATTAACCGGTATTGCACTGGCCATTGGGGTGGTGGTGGATGATGGCATCGTAATGGTGGAAAATGCCTACCGGCACATCAGCGAAGCACAATCAGCAAAAATTAATTCATCTGACAAAGCATAAACATGGCAAACTGGTTCAAAAGAAAAAAAGACCCGCTGACAGCAGAAGAAAGGAATACAATTATTGAAAAGTCATCGAAACAGGTTGGCCCCGGTGTTTTCTATTCCACCATCATTGTAGTTACCTCTTTTCTCCCTGTATTTTTATTAACAGGAATGGAGGGCAAACTCTTTCATCCGTTAGCCTGGACAAAAACATTCATCCTGCTTATCGATGCAGTACTTGCCATCACATTAACGCCGGTACTGATCTCCTTTTTTTTGAAGGGAAGACTAAAGCCCGAAAGTGCAAATCCGGTTACAAGAACACTGGAGAAAATTTATACTCCCATTTTAAAATGGTGTTTGAAATGGCGGAAGACCACCATTGCGGTTAACATAATTGCATTGGCTACAGGCATCATTATGATGACTCGTCTTGGTTCTGAGTTTATGCCGCCACTGGATGAAGGCTCACTACTGTTTATGCCTGTCACACTGCCTGATGTTTCTAATTCTGAAGCAAAGCGATTACTACAGGTACAGGATAAAATCATTCGTACTGTTCCCGAAGTATCGCATGTATTGGGCAAAGCAGGGAGGGCAAATACGGCTACAGATAATTCCCCTATCAGCATGATAGAAACCATCATTTTGCTGAAACCAAAATCAGAATGGCGGAAAGGCATGACAAAGGATGGAATCATCAATGAACTCAATTCAAAAATGCAGATACCCGGTGTCACCAACGGATGGACACAGCCCATCATCAACCGGATTAATATGCTATCAACAGGTATCCGTACTGATGTGGGATTAAAAGTGTACGGGCAAAACCTTGACAGCATTTATGCATTCGCACAAACAATTAAGAAACAGTTGGAAGGGATTGACGGTATAAAAGATTTGTATGTAGAGCCAATCACCGGCGGTAAATATGTTGACATTGCTGTAAAAAGGGAAGAAATAGGCCGCTATGGTTTAAGTGTGGATGATGTGAACACCGTTATTGAAAGTGCTTTGGGAGGAATGAAACTTACCACTACAATTGAAGGCCGTCAGCGTTTTTCAGTGAATGCACGGTACGGGCAGGATTTTCGTAACAATCTCGAAGCATTGAAACGGTTACAGGTACAGACCATGAATTTCGGACCTGTTCCCCTGGAAGCAGTGGCCGATATAAAACTGAGTGATGGCCCTCCGATGATTAATTCAGAGAATGCAATGCTGAGGGGAACGGTACTGTTTAATGTGAGAGAAAGAGATTTGGGCAGCACCGTAAAAGAAGCACAGGAGAGATTGAACCAGATGATTACCAAACTACCCAAAGGCTATTTCTTGGAATGGAGTGGTCAATGGGAAAACCAGATTAGAGCAAACCGTACGTTAAAAATGATTTTGCCCATTGTAATTATCATCATTTTTATGGTCCTCTACTTCACCTATCACTCATTTAAAGAAGCAGCGGTCACCATGATTACGGTTCCCTTTGCATTGATTGGCGGCGTATTCATGGTTTACTTCTATGGCATCAATTTATCAGTTGCAGTAGCTGTTGGATTTATTGCACTTTTCGGGATGGCAATAGAAACCGCCATGCTGATGACCATTTATTTGAATGAAGCAATGAACAATATGGTTGCCAAACATGGAAATTCAAAAGCGACACTTACACCCGCTATCATCAGGGAATTTGTTATTGAAGGTTCGGCAAAAAGATTGCGGCCAAAGCTGATGACGGTTTCAGTGGGTCTCTTTGGTTTGATCCCCATTCTTTGGGCAACCGGCGTGGGCAGTGATATTATGCGTCCCATTACCATTCCATTAATCGGAGGAACCATTTCATCCACCATTTATGTGTTACTGATTACACCTGTAATATTTGAAATGATCAAGGAAAGAGAATTAAAACGTAAAGGAAAAATTGAATTAATTGATGTAAAGGAGTAAATGAAATGCCGATAAAATCTGAAGTAAAAAAAAGCAATAAATTTATTGGAGCAGGCGTATTGACTGCTATTGCAGCTTCATTTTGCTGTATAACACCTATACTGGCATTGATGACCGGCAGCAGTGGTATCGTTTCGATTTTTTCATGGATCGACCCTTTCAGGCCTTATTTGATTGGGATTACTGTTTTGTTGATTGGCTTTGCCTGGTATCAAAAATTAAGGCCTCAAAAAAAAGATGGTTGCATTTGTGATACAACTGAAAAACAAAAGTTCATTCAAACAAAATCATTTCTTGGAATAATTACAGTCGTTACAGCATTACTGTTAGCGTTTCCGCATTACTCTAAAATATTTTATCCTGAATATCAAAGTAAATTAATCAAAGTTGATAAGGCTTCCACTCGTGAAGTAAACTTGAAAATTAAAGGAATGACCTGTGAAGCTTGTGAGGAACATGTAAAACATGAAGTATACAAATTAACAGGGTTACTAACTCTTTCCGTTTCATATACTAACAAGAACGCCTTGATTACGTTTGATACAACTAAAACAAGCATAAAAGAAATTGAGAAGGCGGTGGAAAAAGCAGGATATAAAATAACTGAAACAAAACTGAAATAATATGGAAATAGTATTGACATCAACCATAACATGCCCTCATTGCGAACATCAAAAGATTGAGCAAATGCCTGTGGATGCCTGTCAATATTTCTATAAATGCGAAAAGTGCAAAACCTTATTAAAACCCAAGTCAGGTGATTGCTGTGTATTTTGTTCATATGGAACTGTTCCCTGTCCACCAATTCAAAAAGATAAAAATTGTAGCGCTTAAAAAATTATATAATGAAGAAACTCATATTCATATTTGCTCTGTTTTTTCCTGTAACATTTCTTTTTGCCCAACGAGTGATGCATTTGGATGAAATATTAGACAGCATTTCTGCATCGCATCCTTTTGTGAAAATGTATGACAACGAAATCCGCTCAATGGATGAAGCAGCCAAAGGTGCAAGAAGCTGGATGCCACCACAGGTTGGTATTGGCCAGTTTATGACACCGTATGATGTTCGGCTCTGGCACAGGGAGGGTGATATTCCGGGCATGGGTTCCATAATGGTTTCCGGTGAGCAGATGTTCCCCAACAGGAAAAAACTGGATGCAGATGAAAACTATATGAAGGCAATGTCATCAGTGGAAAAAGAAAGGAAAAACGCAACGCTGAATGAATTAATCAATGATGCCAAGCAGTTCTATTACGAATGGATAATCCTGGAAAAGAAACTGGTGATACTGGCAGAAAATGAAAAGATTCTGGACTTCATGATTAAGAATGCGGAGATACGTTATAAAAACGGTTTGGAGAAAATCAGCGCTTATTACAAAGCGAAGGCTGCGTTGGGCGATGTGAAAAATATGCAACTCATGTTTGAGAACGACATCCGGGAAAAAAGAATCTGGCTGAATGCACTGATGGGAAGAAATGCTATGATTGCTTTTGATATTGATACCACTTATCAGTTGAATGATTATTCAGGTATTGTCTTCGACAGCACTCTTTTTTACAATAACCGGAGTGATTTAAAATCACTCGACCAGGAAATTAATCTTACCCGGCTGAAGCAGGAAACAGAAAAAGCAGCACTCAAACCTCAATTCGGAATCCGTTACGACAATATGTTTGGTTTTGGCGGCCAGCCTGTGCAATACACGATCATGGGTATGGTGCGGATTCCATTGGCAAAATGGTCATCAAAGATGAATAAGGCCAATATCGAAAGCCTGAAATGGAAAAGCTACGCCATTCAGTCCCAAAAAGAAATGATTGTGAACGAATATAGCGGCATGGCCTATGGTATGAGAAATGAACTGGAACTGAAGAAAAGGCAATTGAAGCTGTATGAAGAAAATATTATTCCTGCTTTGAAGAATAATTATAAAACAATGCAGTTGGGTTATGAGCAAAATACGGAGGAATTATTCATGCTCTATGATGCATGGGAAAGGTTGAACATGAAACAACTTGAATACATAGAGTTGCTGAATCAATCGCTTCGGTTGCAGGTAACAATTGAACGAATTATGGAGAAAAAATAAAACCAGTTGTATGGAAAGAAGAACCTTTTTAAAGATGTCCGGGCTTAGTGCCGGGACCGTTATCACCGGTGGAACAGTTGCTGGTTTTTTTGCCACTTGCTCCGGATGCAAGAAAGAACATCACAGGGGGTTAATGACAGAGCCGGTAATGGTGTTGGAGGGAGATTTTTCAAAGCTGCTTTCTTTTCCGTCGCAGGCAGGAGTAAATCATACACTTACTGCACAGTCAACGACCGCTAATCTCAAAGGAACTAATATTCCTGTATTGGGTTATCAGCCCAATAGTTTACTGGGTCCTTCATTCAGAGTTAACAGAGGCGATACAGTAAATATTTTACTACAGAATAATTTAGCAGAGCATACCAATATCCATTGGCATGGATTAAAAATTCCTGCATTGATGGACGGTCATCCCGACCAGCTTGCAAATGCAGGCGGAACATTCCGTTATCAGTTTACCGTAAACCAGCGGGCCGGTTTAAGCTGGTATCATCCGCATCCGCATGAAATGACAGGCAGGCAGGTCTTCCAGGGATTGGCTGGTCTGTTTATCATTAATGATGCAGAAGAAGCAGCACTCAATCTTCCATCCGGTCAGTTTGAACTTCCATTAGTGATACAGGATAAACGTATTACACCAAATGGCATCACTTATAATCCTTCAATGGAAGAAGTGATGGCAGGTTATATGGGCGAATCAATTATTGTAAATGGTGTTTATTCACCCTACACAGATGTTGCCACCCGGTTCTATCGTCTTCGCATTTTAAATGGTTCCAATGCAAGAGTGTATAATCTTGCACTAAGCAATAATGCTGACATGATAATAATCGGTAATGATGTAGGTTTATTAAAGAACCCATCTTCTGTAAAAGAAATATTGATTGCTCCCGGAGAACGTTTGGATGTACTGGTAAATTTTGCAGGCAATACTATTGGCACAGAAATATTTTTAATCAGCAAAGAGTTTGGCAATGGTGGAAATGCACAGGGCAAGCAGCAATTCAACATCATGAAATTTAAAGTAGCCAGCAGTATTACGGATACATTCACTGTTCCGGCAATCCTTTCAAACATTACCACTGTTCCTGCTTCATCTGCTGTAAGGACAAGAACATTTGAAATTTCCAATGCAATGGAGCATCATGGCTACCCAATGAATGATGGAATGCAGATGCGGCACCGCATTAATGGTAAATTGTTTGATAGCAATCGTATTGATGAAAATGTTGCTGCCAATACCAACGAACTATGGGTATTTGATAACAGCAAAGGTGATGAGCCGCATCCTATGCACCTGCATGGAGTGTTCTTCCAGGTAGTGCAACGAAGTGGAGGAAGAGGCAACCTGAGTGCATCAGAATCCGGATGGAAAGATACCGTACTGGTAATGCCGGGGGAAACAGTGAAAGTGATTGTTCCCTTTGAAAGCAACACTGGCAAATTTGTTTTCCATTGCCATAACCTCGAACATGAAGACGATGGTATGATGTTACAATATCAATTGAGTTAATCAAAAAACATGAAGAAACTATTTTTTATAAGTTGTGTGATACTGATGATTGCTGCAGTGGCCTGCAACAATAATAAAGACCCTCATGCATCACATAAGGCAGAAGCAGCAAAAGAAATGTACACCTGCCCCATGCCTGAAGATTCTGTTTTCAGCGACAAACCGGGTACATGTCCTAAATGCGGAATGGATTTAGTGAAGATGGATCAGGATAATCATGAACATGATAAAGTGGAATATACCTGCCCTATGCATCCCGAAATCATAAAGGATAAACCCGGCTCCTGCCCAATCTGCGGAATGGATTTGGTTAAAAAAGAAACGGGTGGCAAACAAGTGAGTGATGTGGAACTGGAATCATTACTGAAGCCTACCAACGAATTTGTAATATCATCCATTCCCGTAACATCAATGGAGAAAAGAGGTGAGCAGATAGAAATTGAGGCCTTAGGAAATATTGCGTATGATACAAGACAGGTGGGAAGTATTTCGGCAAGGGTATCAGGCAGAATAGAAAAGCTGTATGTACGATACCGTTATCAGAAAATAAACAAAGGGCAAAAGATACTGGACATTTATAGTCCTGAATTACTCACTGCACAACAGAATTTATTATTCCTGTTAAAGAACGATGCAGAAAACTCAACCTTCATACAGGCAGCAAAAGATAAACTGTTGCTCCTTGGCATGAGTAATGCGCAACTGCAACAGGTCATTCAATCAGGTAAGCCATCACTGACCATTGCTGTTTACAGCAATTACAGTGGTCATATTCATGAAGCGGCAAATGGCGGGGCAATGAACACATCAACAGGAATCATGAAAGATATTTCGCTGATAACCGAAGAGCTTTCCTTAAAAGAAGGAATGTATATTCAAAAAGGACAGTCTGTTTTCACTGTCTTTAATCCTGACAGGGCCTGGGCGATTCTCAATATTTATGGAGATAATCAATCATTGGTAAAAGTTGGTAATACAGTAAGAGTGGTTCCTGAAACGGCGCCGGGTAAAGATTTCAGGGCAAGTATTGATTTCATTGAACCTTTTTACCGGAAAGAAAGCAAAACACTCACGGCAAGAGTTTACTTTAATAACAGCAGCCTGAAAATTCCAATCGGAAGCCAGGTAAAGGCAACTATTTTTGGAAATACCAAAGAAGCCTGGTGGTTGCCAAAAGAAGCAGTGCTTTCTTTAGGCATGGATAAAGTGGTGTTCAGCAAAATAGATGGCGGATTCAAAGCAGTAAAAATTAATACTGGCATCATTCATCAGAAACACATACAGATTCTAAACGGATTGACAGTAACAGATTCGGTTGCAGCAAATGCCCAGTATTTAATGGACAGTGAAAGTTTCATCAAAATAAAAAACTGATTATGCGATATACTATAATCATAGCAATAGCCTTTCTCTTTTTTATTTCCTGCAAAAACAAAAAGGAAATACCCAAAGACCCTGATACATATTATACCTGCTCGATGGACCCGCAGGTAGTGGAATATAAGCCGGGCAAATGCCCTATTTGTAAAATGGATTTAACACCAGTGAAAAAAAAGAACGGCGAAAGCAAGGATGAATTGCAGTTAAGTGAACAGCAAATACAATTAGGAAATATACAAACAGATACAATTCGTAACGGTACTATCGGCGACCAGTTAGTATTGACCGCTACATTGAACTTCGACCAGATGAAAGCAAGTTCAGTAAGTTCAAGAATAATGGGCAGGATTGAAAAGCTGTATTATAAAAATTTGGGAGACTATGTAAAAAAGGGTTCGCCACTTTATGATTTGTACAGTGAAGAACTAAACAATGGCAAACAGGAATATTTGCTTGCACTTGACAAAAAGAAAACATTTACCAATGAAACCGTCATAGACTTTGACCAGTTAATACAGAGTGCAAAAAACAAACTACTACTTTGGGGTTTAAGTGAAGCACAGATAAACGAACTGGCCACAACAAAAAAGGCAACACCAATCACCACCTTTTACAGCACAGCAGGTGGTTATATTACACAATCAGACATCAGGGAAGGAGATTATGTAATGGAAGGCGGAACCATTGTAAAACTCGCCGACCTTTCAACTTTATGGGCAGAGGCGCAGGTATATACTTCACAGCTTGCTGAAGTTAACAGAAACAGTACAGCAATAGTTCAGCTACCTGATTTTGAGAATAAGGAAATCAAAGGCCGCATTGAATTCGTTAACCCGGAAATCAATCCTGATACAAGAATTAATTTAATACGGGTATCTATTCCTAATCCTGGCAATCAGTTAAAACCTGGTATGCCTGCCTATGTATTATTGAAAAGCCCACAGCGTCAATCACTCACCCTTCCCATTGATGCAGTAATAAGAGATGGCAAAGGAGCAACAGTTTGGATACAAACCGGGAAGAATACATTTAAAAGTGTGATGGTGCAAACAGGTCTTGAAAGTGATGACCGTATTGAAATAAAATCAGGATTAAAGTTCGGTGATGTGGTAGTACTTACCGGTGCTTATTTACTGCACAGTGAATATGTATTTAAAAAAGGAGCCGACCCAATGGCGGGACATAATCATTAAAGTTTTAAAGTCATGACAGAAGTTAAATATGTTTCAGCATTACGATTCAGGTGGCTCACACCGCTGTATGATTTTTTTGTGGGGATTACAATGCCTGAAGCAAGCATCAAACAGTCCTTAATCAATATTTCCTATTTAACAGACAAAGCCTCTGTTTTAGATTTTGGTTGCGGCACTGCAACACTTACTATCATGGCGAAAGAGCATCGGCCAGAAATTAAAATAACCGGGATAGATATTGATAAAGACATCCTGATTAAAGCGGAAGATAAAATCAATCAAAAGAATCTGGATATTAAATTGACTGTTTATGACGGAGAGAAACTTCCTTTTACTGACTTCAGTTTTGATCGGATATTATCTTGCCTTGTATTTCATCATTTAGAAACGCCTGTGAAAAAGAAAATACTTACGGAGCTATTCAGGGTTACAAAGAAAGGGGGACAGATATTTATTGCTGATTTCGGAAGGTCAGATTCTTGGTTTCAGCGATTATTATTTAATACGATTCGTGGACTAGATGGATATAAACCCACAAGCGCCAATGCAAGAGGTTTGATGCCATTACTGATCGCTGAAGCAGGGTTTAAGAATACTTCTATCAGGAAGAAATTCAAAACAATTTTTGGAGAAGTTCAGATATTGAAAGCAGTAAAACAATAGCCTGATTATTCTGCTGTATAATATAATATGACAATTCTGAAACACATAACAAGGATTTTTCGAAAAATATTCAATGTCCTATTTGGAAGGAAAAAGGATTGCTGTAAATAATATAATAAAATATTCTAAAACTGGAAAAATGAATAAACTACTAATTGTATTGCTTATTCTCAGCATTCATTCATCAGCGCAGAACAAAATAAACTTTCCAACTCCCCCGGCAAGTCCCGTTGCGTCTTTTATGCAGGAATTAGGGAATACAGAAATCACAATATCGTATGGCCGTCCTTTTGCAAGAGGGCGAAAAATATTCGGTGGTTTAGTTCCTTATGATTCAGTCTGGAGAACAGGTGCAGGGGAAAGTACTCAATTAGTATGCAATGATGAAATTATATTGGGAGATAAATTAATTCCACCAGGGCGTTATTCCTTTTACACCATCCCGTCTCCGGCCAACTGGATAATTATTTTTAATACTGATACGACCATACATGGGGCTTTTGGCTATAGCCAGGCTAAAGACCTTGTAAGGATAACTGTGCCTTCTCAGCAGCTAACAGAATTTCAGGAAGTGTTTACTATTGATATCAGTGATATTGATAACCGGGGCGGAGGTACACTTCAGTTAAGATGGGAAAATACAAGCGTAAAAATTCCGGTCCGAAGCACAGCGGATGAGAAGGTGTGCAGACAAATTGAAGAAATAGTTTTACGACAGCAGAATCAGACCCCTGATGTACTATTCCAGGCGGCAGCGTATTATTATGCAACAAGCAGGGATCTTTCACTTGCGGCAGAATGGGTAGAGAAAGCAGAGCAAACAGACGGTAACAATTTTAGCTACCCCAACCTGCTGCAGAAAATAGCAGGCGATTTAAAACAATATCAAAAAGCTATTGCAGCTGCAAAAAGAGCACTTGTAATAGCGGAGAAAACTAAAATGAGCAACCAGGTATCTCAGTTAAGAAAGAGAATTGAAGAACTGGAAAATAAATATTCTGGTAGGAACTAATTTCAAAATCATCCTGTCACGGATTATAATGTAATATAGTTATGGAACATACACCAGGTAGCACCGAAATTCTGCAATACACCTGTCCGATGCACCCTGAAGTTATTCGGGATAAGCCGGGTGATTGTCCAAAATGCGGAATGAAACTTATTCCTGTTAAAGGGGAATCAGATAACAGCCACTCACATCATCACCATGCAGAACATAAAACAGAAAAGCAGGAAGCCCATGTGCAGCGACCTGCGCCTGTTGTAAACATCAATACGGCACAACAGGGATTCACCAGATACACCTGCCCCATGCACCCGCAAATTGTTCAGGATGGGCCGGGTAAATGTCCTTTGTGCGGAATGACTTTAGTTCCTTTGAAAAAACCGGGGGCACATGGCGGACATGAAGATCACACATCGGGCATCGCTGATTTCAAAAAGAGATTTTATGTGGTATTAATTCTCACTGTACCTATTATGTTGTTATCGGAAATGATACAACATTGGTTAAATATTCGTCTCAGTTTCGCCGGTTCAAAATATGTGCTGTTCTTTTTATCATCTGTTGTTTTCTTTTATGGAGGTTGGCCTTTCCTTAAAGGATTGGTTGGTGAAATGAGGGCAAAAAATCCCGGCATGATGACTCTCGTGGGGTTTGCCATTTCAGTGGCGTATATCTACAGCGTGGCAACCGTCTTTGGATTGCAGGGGATGGATTTTTTCTGGGAGTTAGCAACACTTATCCTTATCATGCTATTGGGGCATTGGATAGAGATGAAATCCGTAGCTGGTGCTTCGAGGGAACTGGAATTACTGGTTCAGTTGATGCCTGATGATGCACATTTAGTGAATGGAGATAAAGTAACGGATGTAAAAACAGAATCGCTTAAAGAAGGCGATATGATTCTGATAAAGCCCGGCGAGAAAATAGCAGCAGATGGTATCATCGCAGACGGGGAAAGTTATCTCAATGAAAGTATGCTAACCGGTGAATCGAAACCTGTTGGAAAAAGCAAGGGAGATAAAGTAATTGCCGGTTCTATCAACGGAAATGGTGCCATAAAAGTGACGGTTGCTCATGGAGCAAAGGATTCTTATCTATCCCAGGTGATAAAACTGGTGCAGGATGCACAGAAATCAAAATCCAAAACGCAACTGATTGCAGATACAGCAGCAAGATGGTTGACGCTGATAGCTATTGTGGCAGGCATCACTACATTTCTTGTATGGTATTTATCAGGCAAGGATTTGGCATTCTCCATTGAAAGAATGGTAACCGTCATTGTTATTTGTTGTCCTCATGCCTTAGGATTGGCAGTGCCGCTGGTTGTTGCAAAATCCACTGCACTTTCAGCACAGCATGGGTTACTGATTAAGAACAGGACAGCATTTGAAAATTCAAGAAAGATTACCACACTGGTATTTGATAAAACTGGAACATTGACCGTAGGAAAATTTGAAGTGTCAAATATTGTTTCATTAATAGAAGGGCTTTCCAACAATGAATTACTGAAATATGCCGCTGCGTTGGAACAAAATTCAGAGCATCCGATTGCAACGGGTATTATACAAAAAGCAAAAGATTTATCGGTTCAAATTCCGTCAGCCGGAAATTTCAATGCTATTACCGGGAAGGGTGTTGAAGCAACTGTTGATAACAATGACGTTAAGGTTGTAAGTCCTGGCTATCTGAAGGAAAAAAATATTTCACTTCCGGCTAATTACAATACTGATGCAACAGAAACAGTAGTGTTTGTTTTGGTAGATGATAAACTGGCAGGATATATTTCTTTATCTGACAGTATTCGACCTGAATCAGCAGAAGCTATTAAAACACTGCATAGTAATAATATCAAATCTGTTTTACTTACAGGTGACAACAAACAGGTTGCTGAAACGGTTGCCAAAAAATTAGGCATGAGCAGTTTCTTCGCTGAAGTATTACCACACCAGAAATTGGAGAAAATAAAGGAATTGCAGGATAAAGGCGAATATGTAGCCATGACAGGCGATGGTGTAAATGATGCACCTGCATTAGCACAGGCCAATGTAGGTATAGCAGTGGGTTCAGGTTCTGATATAGCCGCTGAAACAGCCGGAATAGTTCTTGTGAACAGTAATCCAAAAGATGTTGTTGCATTAATTCAATTTGGTAAAGCCACTTACAGAAAGATGATTCAGAATTTAATTTGGGCAACAGGTTATAATGTAGTGGCTTTGCCATTGGCGGCAGGTGTATTGTACAAAATGGGAATATTGTTAAGTCCTGCTGCCGGTGCTGTACTTATGAGTGTAAGTACAGTGGTGGTAGCCATTAACGCAAGCCTGTTAAAATTAAAATAATCCAACAAGCAAAACTGTTTATGGCAAAAAGCAAACATTATTATATCCGCAAATCGCATCGGTGGCTTGGTGTTTTGTTAGGCATTCAATTTCTGATGTGGACAATCGGTGGTCTTTATTTCAGTTGGAGTAATATGGATGAAGTGCATGGTGATTTTCAAAAGAAAAACGCACCACTGCTTTCTTCCAATATTTCGTTGGTAAGTCCAACAGTAGTATTAGACACAATTAAGAAAGTTCACCGGATTGATTCAGTAGTATCCATCCAGTTGATTGAAATATTGGGCAAACCATATTACCAGGTGCGTTTTGTAAATACCATTCACAAAGCGGACAATCATGAGCATAACGGGGAGTCAATGAATCATCTTGCTGATGCCGAAACAGGTCAGTTGAGAGGTCCTTTGTCAAAAGAAGAAGCCCTTGAAATAGCCAAAATACGGTTTAATGGTGAGCCGAAAGTAAAGTCTGTTGAGTATCTCACTCATACGAACAATCATCATGAGTACCGTGAAAATCCTTTACCTGCTTATGCAGTAACCTTTGAGCATCCAACCAAAACAACCGTGTATATTTCAAGTGAATTGGGAACTGTTCAAAAATTCAGGAATGACAAATGGCGCATATTTGATTTTCTTTGGATGATGCACACAATGGATTATGAAGGCAGGGATAATTTTGGTAATACCCTGCTTAGAATTTTCTCCATTTTTGGTCTGGTAACGGTATTGAGCGGGTTTGTACTGTTCTTTATTAGCTCCAAATGGGGCAGAAACGGGTTACGAAATCAGTAAAAACTGCCTGATTCTCTGAATTTTGCAACCACATTGATATTTTACCTTTCAGATTTTTAAGAAATTGCAACATAAGCAACTATTTTTGTTTTATTGAAACCGTTTTTCTTCATACTAAGTTGTTTTATGCTCTACCTGTCTTTACTACCTTGTGAGGATAGTATAGAGTGCAATAAAAAGACTGAATTTAGTATTGCTGCTAACGATAATCACCAGCAACATAAACATCAGTCAGAAGCCTGCACACCTTTCTGTACTTGTTCCTGCTGCGCTGCATCAGCCTTTTATAGCCCATTAAATAAAGTACAGGTTATCAAAGCGATTTTCCCATCAGAAAAGTATCCCCTCTTTCAGGAAGATAACATAACAGATACCCACAACAGCATCTGGCAGCCTCCCAAAATAGCTGCTTAATCCTTTTCTCTTCGTTTGCATGCACAGATAGTGCATTGCCTGTTCCTTTTATTATTTCGGTTATCGTAGGTTATGGCCAAAAACAAAAAGTCATCAACCCGTAAGAAACCGGTTTACAGCAAAATCAAAGACCCTGTAAAGCCCTTGTGGATGCGGGTTGTTAAATTAGTCACTATGATACTGCTTGGGGCTATCCTGCTAGCAGCAATAGCCGGGTACATGATCAGGTACTATCATCATATTTCAAATCATAAATAAAATCATGCTAAATAAAATTATTCACTTCAGCATAAAACATAAGCTCATTATCGGGTTAATGACGCTTGCACTCATTTTTTGGGGAGTGTGGAGTGCAGGTAAGCTGCCGGTTGATGCGGTGCCTGATATTACCAATAACCAGGTGCAGATTATTACACTCACCCCAACCCTGGCAGCGCAGGAAACTGAACAACTGGTAACCTATCCTATTGAACAAAGCCTTGCTAATCTGCCCGATTTGGAGGAAATGCGTTCCATTTCACGATTTGGTTTATCAGTTATTACTGTGGTTTTCCATGATGACATTGACATCTATTTTGCCCGCCAGTTGATTAATGAAAAGCTCAAAGAGGCAGAAGAGAAAATTCCTAAAGGATTAGGTACGCCAGAGCTGGCTCCGGTGAGTACCGGATTAGGAGAGATTTATCAATATGTAATTCACCCAAAGAAAGGGGCAGAAGATAAATATTCGGCCATGGATTTGCGGACCATGCAGGACTGGATTGTTGCTAGACAGCTTTACGGCACACCTGGGGTAGCGGAAGTAAATAGTTTTGGCGGGTTATTAAAACAGTATGAAGTAGCTGTAAATCCTTATCGCCTTAAAGCTATGAATGTGACCATTGCTGAAATATTTTCGGCACTGGAAAAGAATAATGAAAATACCGGCGGTGCCTACATAGATAAAAAACCCAATGCTTATTTTATCAGAGGTATTGGCCTGGTTAGTTCTATGGATGATATAAAGAATACGGTCATTAAAAAGGTAAACAACATTCCGGTACTGGTAAAGGATGTAGCGGATGTAAAGTTGGGTAATGCAGTAAGATACGGTTCGGTTACCTATAATGGAGAAAAGGAAGTGGTTGGTGGCATAGTGATGATGTTAAAAGGATCAAACAGTGCAGCCGTAGTAAGCAGGGTAAAGGATAAAATGGCATCCATTAAAAAGGCTTTACCTGAAGATGTGGAAATAGAAGCGTATATAGACAGAACGAGTTTAGTTGACCGTGCCGTTGGTACAGTAAAAACTAACCTCATTGAAGGCGCATTGATTGTAATACTTGTGCTGATTCTGTTTTTGGGGAATATCCGTGCCGGACTGATTGTTGCATCCGCTATTCCTCTTTCTATGCTGTTTGCATTAGGCATGATGCGTTTATTTGGAGTAAGTGCCAACCTCATGAGTTTAGGTGCTATTGATTTTGGGTTAATTGTGGATGGGGCTGTTATTATCGTGGAAGCCACCCTTCATTTTTTAGTGGTTAAGCATGTAGCCGGAAAACTTACGCAAAAACAAATGGACGAGGCGGTAGAAGGGAGCGCCAAAAAAATGATGAGTTCAGCAGCTTTCGGGCAAATCATCATTTTAATAGTTTACCTGCCCATTCTTTCTTTAGAAGGTATCGAAGGTAAAATGTTCCGCCCAATGGCGCAAACAGTTGGGTTCGCCATATTGGGAGCATTGATACTTTCTCTCACCTACATCCCAATGATGTCTGCCCTTTTTCTTTCCAAAAAAGTATCCCATAAAAAGAATTTCGCTGATAAGATGATGGATTTTTTCCAACGATTATATTCTCCTCTTATCCGTTGGGCTATCAAAGTGAAGTATGCGGTAGTTACCGGGGCAGTTGCCTTGCTGGTGGTCGCTGTCTTTCTGTTTAGCAGGATGGGCGGTGAATTCATCCCACAGTTGCAGGAAGGAGACTATGCTTTTCACTGCATATTGCCACAGGGAACATCATTAACACAAAGTGTGGAGACATCCATGCAGGCCAGCCGGATTATAAAATCATTCCCGGAAGTAAAAATGGTGGTAGGAAAAACCGGGAGTGCAGAAGTGCCAACAGACCCAATGCCACCGGAAGCATCTGATCTTATCATTATGCTGAAACCAAAAAGTGAATGGACAACAACAAAGGATTATAATGAACTGGCCGCAATGATGATTGAAAAATTAGAAGTGATACCCGGCGTTTTTTTCGAAGCATCACAACCCATTCAGATGCGTTTTAATGAACTGATGACCGGGGTAAGGCAGGATGTGGCCATAAAAATATTCGGCGAGAATATTGATACGTTAGCTGTATTAGCTCCCCAGGTAGCCAAAATCGTGCAATCCGTAAATGGAGCTACAGAGCCACAGGTAGAAAGAACAACGGGTTTACCACAAATCACCATTCAATATGACCGGGCAAAAATTGCGGGTTATGGATTGAACATTGAAGACATTAATCACACTATAAGTACAGCATTTGCCGGTGAAGCAGCCGGGGTGGTTTTTGAGAATGAAAGAAAATTTGACCTGGTTGTTCGGTTGGACAGTGCAAACAGAACATCTATTGATGATGTAAGTAATTTATTTGTTGCCACCAATGATGGCAATCAAATCCCCTTATCGCAGGTAGCAAATGTTTCATTTAAAGAAGGGCCAGCCCAAATCAGCCGGGAGGAAGGTAAACGAAGAATAGTAGTAGGCTTTAATGTGAAAGGTCGTGACGTTGCAAGTGTGGTAAAAGAAATACAGGAAAAACTGAATGCTGCCAAATTGTTACCGACCGGTTATTATTATACTTACGGAGGCACTTTTGAAAATTTGCAGGAAGCGTCTGCAAGATTAAAGATTGCCGTACCGGTTGCATTGGCATTGATATTCCTTTTGCTCTACTTCACTTTTGGTTCCATGAAAGAAGCATTGCTGATTTATACGGCTATACCCATGAGTGCAATCGGGGGTGTGTTCGCCTTGTTAATAAGGGGAATGCCTTTCAGTATTTCAGCGGGTGTAGGCTTTATTGCCTTGTTTGGTGTAGCTGTACTTAATGGCATTGTTTTGATCAGCACTTTCAATCAATTGGATAAAGATGGGATGAAAGATATTTTTCAGCGTGTAATAGAGGGGACAAAAATCCGGTTACGTCCTGTATTGATGACAGCATCCGTAGCGGCATTGGGTTTTATCCCAATGGCATTATCAACAGGAGCCGGTGCTGAAGTTCAAAAGCCATTGGCTACCGTTGTAATTGGGGGGTTAATAACTGCCACCTTTCTTACGTTGGTAGTGTTACCGCTGCTCTACATTATTTTTTCATCTAAAAGGAAAATGCAAGTGAAACCAGCCCTTGTAGTATTAGGTTTATTGTTATTAGGCACTGCCAACAATATACAAGCCCAGCAACCTGTGCCAAAGCGAATATCAATAGCTGATGCAGTAAGTCTTGCAAAAAACAACTTACTATACGAGGTAAACAATCAGCAAATAAATAAAGGCAAAGCACAAGTAAAAACAGCAACAGCTTTACCAAAAACAGGTGTATTTGCAGAAAATGAGGATATGCGGCCAAGTGATAATACCGGAATTTTAAAAATCGGTTTATCCCAAAGTATTGCGTGGCCCGGATTATACAAGGCACAGAAAAATCTTTACAACGAACAATTGAAGTATTATAACCTGAATTCATCTGCTATCGAAGTTCAGTTGAAGCGGGATGTGCGGTCGGTATATTATCAGCTTTGGTTTTTACAGGATAAACAACAGCTATACCGAAGGCTGGATAGCATTTACCGCTCATTATCCGATGCAGCTATATTAAAAGTCAAGACCGGTGATAGTCCCGGCCTTGACAGTATTGCAGCCAATGTGAGAATGCGTGAACTCCAGGCTTTGCTTCAGCAGATCGGGAGGGAAATACAAATTCAGCAGCAAGCATTTACTCAACTGTTTAATACTTCTGACCTCATATTACCCGTTGAGCAGCCTTTAGAGAAGATCGCAATTCCCGCTTTGGTCACTGATAGCCTGCATCCCGTTTTGGCATTGCAATCGCAAAACATAAATATTGCCACTGCCGGCATTGGAGTAATCAGGAATGAAAATAAGCCAGAGTTTTCCGGCCGCTTTTTTTCTCAGCGGTTGTGGGGAGCGAAAGATCCCTTTACGGGATTTTCTGTTACTGCAGCTTTCCCCTTATTTGGTGCAGGTGCTTATAAAAATAAAGTAAAGACAGCACAGGCAGAGATGGCAGTTCAGCAAAAACAGTTTGACTACGAAAGCCAGGTGTTGACAACACAGAAATTGCAACTACAGCAAGAGGTAGAAAAGAATAACAGCATGTTGTCCTTTTATGAAACAACTGGTTTAAAACAAGCTGAAGAAGTTATAAAAGCAGCATCGCTGGCTTACCGCTCTGGTGAAATCAGTTTTGCAGAACTGTCACAGTTTTTAACGCAGGCTATTGAAATACAAAAGAACTATCTGGATAATCTCAATGCTTTCAATCAGTCAGTAATTCAATACAATTATTACATCAACCAATAAAAATCATAAGATGAAGCGTTTAGTAATAGCAACAATTATGTTTACCTGCCTTGCCTTTATAACGGCTTGCGGTGGTAAAAGCAACTCAAACACCGAACCGGCAGCTAAAGAAGAAAAGCATGAAGATGAACATGAAAACCCCGGCACAACCACACTTACCGAAGAACAAATGAATACCATTGGTGTGGAACTGGGAAGGATTGAAGAAAAGGAGTTAACCTCATCTCTAAAAGCAGTTGGCGTATTACGGGTTCCCAATCAAAACAAAGCAAGTGTAAACACAATTTACAACGGCGTTGTAAAATCGCTGTTGGTACAGCCAGGCAGCAGAGTTTCAAAAGGGCAAACCATTGCTACTATCAGCAATCCTGATTTCATACAGGCACAAAGTGAATATCTGAATGTAAATACTAAAATTACTTTAGCCGAACTGGAAGTAAAACGCCAACGGGAGCTTAATGCCGGTAATGCAGGGGCATTAAAAAATCTGCAGGCAGCAGAAACAGAATTAAAAACATTGAGAAACCTGAAATCAACCCTGACACAACAAATACAATTAATGGGTATTAACCCGGCAATTCTAGCCAACGGAAAACTAATATCGGTACTGGCGGTTATGAGTCCTATTAATGGTGTAGTGAGTGATGTAAAAGTAAAAATGGGCAGCTATGTGGATGTTACCACACCTGTGGCGGAAATTGTAGATAACAGCCAATTGCACCTTGACCTTTCAGTGTATGAAAAGGATCTTCCAAATTTAAAGAACAACCAGTTGATACATTTCACTCTTACCAATAATCCCGGTAAAGAATATGATGCACAAATATTTTCCCTTGGCTCATCGTTTGAAGGAGAAAGCAAGGCAGTATCTGTACATGCAAAAGTTATGGGTGATAAAACAGGCCTGATTGATGGCATGAATGTTACGGCCATTATCAGCCTGGAAAAAGCAACTGTACCTGCTGTACCTACAGATGCCATTGTGACATTGCAGGGTCAGGATTATATTTTTATGGTAACTGATCAACATGCAGAGAATGAACACCATATTGCCGGCAAGGACACATTGATGCATGATGCCAAAGAAGCCCATGACCATAAAGAGGTAAAAGCAGAACATGGAGAAGAAAAGGGAGTAACTTTTGAAATTATACCAGTAGCAAAAGGTGCTTCAGCAGTGGGCTATACGCAAATTACTTTACTAAAAGAAATTCCGAAAGATGCTAAGATTGTGGTCAAAGGAGCTTTTTTCGTATTGGCTAAGATGACCAATTCCGGCGAACACGAACATTAAAATATAGGGTATGAAATTTAATACCACTATGCCGCATGGCTTAATGTTGTATTACAAACAAGAGTTATCTCTTGCCAAAGAATCTTTTAATAAGCAGCACTACCAGGAGAGTTGGCGATACCTGGAAAGGGCTCACATTTTATCGCAACCGTATCCAATTGAGCATACTGCTGTACATTGGAAAATGCTGATGTTTGGGATTCGAGTAAAGAATACGAAAGAAGTGTTGGGTCAGATACCCAGGCTATTAATTGGCGGTATTAAATCATTTGTCGGCAAGGTTCCTGTTGGCAACACGGGTGGCGCAAATGTGCCGCCCCTGCTACCAATGGAAATACCCAAGGATTTACAAGAAATTATAAATTCTGTAAAAAGTAAGGGATGATAAAGAGTGTAGAACTAACGAATAATACTATCTACAAAGAAAATTTTAATAATGACATCTGTCTTAATTGGTAGTTTATTAATCAGCCTGCTTCATGCAGTAATACCCAACCATTGGTTGCCGGTACTGGCCATTGGCCGTAAAGAAGGCTGGAGCCTGGCTGAAACTACACGCATCACTTTTATTGCAGGCATCTCGCATGTTATCAGCACAGTAGCAATTGGCGTTTTGCTGGCATTGATTGGCAGTGAACTGGCAACACATATTGAAGATTTTACGAAAATAATCGGGCCATCAGTCTTTGTATTAATCGGGTTATATTTTGTTAAACAGCATTACACACACCACCATTTTCATCTGGAGAAAAAACAGATTGAGAAAAAAAGTAAGAGTGCCGTGATAATAGCGTTGGTCATTGCCATGTTTCTTTCTCCCTGTATGGAAATTGAAGCCTACTTTCTGCTGGCTGGAAGTAAGGGCTGGTATTTCATGGCGCTTATTGCAGGAATGTATGCCATCATCACCATTGCCGGTATGCTTATTTGGATACGCATTGCCTACAAAGGAGTATTAAAACTGAACTGGCATAAATGGGAACATAATGCCGGTATCATAACCGGTCTTGTATTAATCATGACAGGAATTATATCATTTTTCATCAATTAACAAATTATGGAACACAATCACGAAGAACATACTGAAAACGAAGTAAAGGATAAAGCAAAGATTGTCCCTATTCACACAGCGGATGATGGCCACGACCACGGACCTGTGGTGAAAGATCAACCGGGATGGAAAACACATTGGGATTTGCTGTTAGCACTATCCATCCTGATTGTTTTGCTGGTTTTGGAGTATGGTTTTAAAATTGAACTGCCTAAAATCCCTTCTCTTGCTATTAACCTTGTTGCTTATTTATTGGCAGGCCGCAAAGTATTAGACCTTGCCTTTCGTAAGTCAAAACGGGGCGACTTCTTTAATGAATTTGTATTGATGAGTGTCGCCACAATCGGTGCTTTTATTATTGGTGAATATGAAGAAGGTGTGGCTGTAATGGTATTTTACCAGATTGGCGAATGGTTTCAGGATGCGGCTGTCAATAATGCCAAACGCAGCATTAAAGCATTGCTGGATGTAAGACCCGATGAAGTAACGGTTATTCGCAACGGTTCACCAATGGTAGCAGATCCTTCCATTGTTGAGCTGGAGGAAATTATTCAAATAAAACCCGGTGAAAAAGTGGCATTAGATGGTGAGTTAATTTCAGAAACAGCTTCATTCAATACTGCTGCTTTAACCGGGGAAAGCAAACCTGATACGAAATATAAAGGTGAAACTATTTTTGCCGGTATGATTAACCTGAATACTGTAGCAGAGGTAAAAGTAAAATCACTGTTTAAAGACAGTAAGCTCAGTAAGATTCTGGAAATGGTGCAGGATGCAACAGCAAGAAAATCGCAGACACAGTTATTCATTTCAAGATTTGCAAAAGTATATACGCCGATTGTCTTTTTCCTTGCGGTAGCTCTTTGCTTTGTACCTTATTTTTTTGTTGCAGAATATATTTTTGAAACATGGTTTTACAGGGCATTGGTTTTCCTGGTAATCAGTTGTCCTTGTGCATTGGTGGTTTCGATTCCGTTGGGATATTTTGGTGGTATTGGGCTTGCTTCCAGAAATGGAATCCTTTTTAAAGGAGGGAATTTCCTGGACGTTATGACGAAAGTGAATACAGTGGTAATGGACAAAACCGGAACACTCACCAAGGGTGTGTTTAAAGTGCAGCAGGTAATGGCAAATGGCATAGATGAAAAGGAGTTGGTTAAACTGACAGCGGCATTAGAGAAAAACTCAACCCATCCGATTGCAAAAGCGGTTACAGATTATGCAGGCAATATAAATAATGAAATAAAAGCAGAACAAGTAGAAGAAATTTCAGGGCATGGATTGAAAGGAAATGTGGAAGGAAAACAAATATTTGCAGGCAATGTGAAGTTGATGAAGAAATTCAATGTCAGTTATCCGGCAGAAATTGAAACTATCGTTGACACGATTGTAGTAACTGCTGTCAACAATGAGTATGCTGGTTACATCACCATTGCCGATGAAATAAAGGAAGATGCTGTGCAAGCTGTAAAAGACATGCATGGCCTCAATATAAAAACGGTAATGCTCTCAGGCGATAAGCAATCAGTAGTAGATGTGGTTGCAAGCAAAGTAGGCATAGATGATGCTTATGGGGATTTATTGCCGGAAGGGAAAGTAGAAAAAGTGCAACAGTTGAAAAATGAAGGAAGACATATTGCTTTTGTTGGCGATGGTGTAAATGATGCCCCGGTAGTTGCATTAGCAGATGCTGGTATCGCAATGGGTGGCTTAGGTAGTGATGCCACTATCGAAACAGCAGAGGTGGTCATTCAGAATGACCAGCCGCATAAAATTGTTTCGGCAATTAAAATAGGAAAAATCACAAGAAATATCGTCTGGCAAAACATCATCCTGGCAATGGCAGTAAAAGTGTTCGTACTGGTTTTAGGTGCCGGTGGTGTGGCTACTTTATGGGAAGCGGTGATTGCGGATGTGGGGGTAGCTTTGCTGGCGATAATGAATGCGGTAAGAATCCAAAGGATGAAGGTTTAAAAAAGATAGGCGATGCACACCATTCTCATTATTTAATTATTTGCTTAAATACTTATTTAGGCTATCTTTGCTTCATGGAAAATAATTCTTGTATCAGGTTATTTGCAGACCCTGTGCAAATAAAGAATTGTAAAAGAAAGTTGAAAACTGCACAAAAGTCTTTTGCCAGCCTGTCAAACATTTTGGCCTTAACAGGCAATGAAGTAAGGCTAAAAATTATTTATTTATTGGAAGAAGAAAGTGAGCTATGTCCCTGCGACCTTGCAGACATTTTAGGCATGACCATTCCGGCGGTATCACAGCATCTTAGAAAATTAAAGGATAGCAATATCGTTGAAACAAGAAAAGAAGGCCAAACCATTTATTATACCCTGACTCAGGAGAACCTGAAAATTTTAAGGCCCTTCTTTAAACACATCAACCAGCAAACTCAAATACTGGAAACGATATGATAAACTTAAAGTCATCAGGCGCTTATTCAGGTGCAGGGTTATTTACCGCTATTGCAGCTTCGCTTTGTTGTATTACACCAGTGATTGCTTTACTTGCGGGTAGCAGCAGCATAGCCGCAAACTTCTCATGGATTGAACCGGCAAGACCTTATTTAATCGGTTTATCTGTTGCCGTACTGGCATTAGCATGGTACCTGAAATTGAGTCCTGCGAAGCCAAATGATTTGAATTGCGATTGCGAAACAACGAAGAAGCCATCATTCTTACAATCCAGAACATTTTTAGGCATTGTTACAATATTTTCAATTTTGATGATGGCCTTTCCTTTGTACGCAAAGATGTTTTATCCAGCGCCAAAAGTTCAGGCGACCTCTATCGCAACTGTTGATAACAAGCAACAAGTAAAGTTCATCATTCAGGGCATGACTTGTGAGGGTTGCGAAGAACATGTAAATAGTCAACTTTCCAAAGTCAATGGTGTTTTGGCTTATAAAACTTCGTATGCTCACCGGAGTAGTCTGGTAACTTTTGACAAATCAAAAGTTGACATAAGGGAAATCGAATCGGCTATTAATAAAACGGGATATAAAGTAAAAAGCCATGATGTTATCGGCGATGCTAACAATATCGGTGCAGCAGTAGATACATCCTGTACTAATGCAACAAAGTCATGCTGTAAAAAGGAGTAAACATTATGGAGAAAACAATCACTTTGCAATCAACAGTCACTTGCCCTCATTGTGGTTTTCAGAAAGAAGAAACCATGCCTGTAGATGCTTGTCAATATTTCTATAAGTGCACAAATTGCGAATCCATACTTAAACCTCAGCACGGAGATTGCTGTGTGTTTTGCAGCTATGGTACAGTAAAGTGCCCGCCAATTCAGATGAACAGTTCCTGCTGTTCGAAAAACTGATTTGCCAGGAGCAAAAAAAGTTATCTGCATTTGGGGGTATTTAGCTTACCAGAATACTGTTCGCTACTTTGTGGCTCACCGTCACTTCTCTTTTACCTTTCAAAGCAAGCGTATAAGTCTGATCATATTGCTCAATACTTTTTACTTTAAGCATATCACCCAAAGCAATACCGGCTTTATCTAAGTAATGCAGAAATGAAGTGCTGTGGTCTGAAACACCAGTGAAAGTTGCCTCTTCCCCTTCCTTTAAACTCGATAGTAAAACCGATTTCAACTTTGGCAACACTCCTTTTGCATCGGGTATAGGATCGCCATGAGGATCAGTCTTTGGGAAACCCAGGTAAGCATCCAGCTTGTTTATTAACTCTTCACCCTGTATGTGCTCCAGTTGTTCGGCAATATCATGCACTTCATCCCAGCCGTAGCCTAATTTTTCAACCAGAAATACTTCCCAAAGCCGGTGATTGCGAACAATGCCAATGGCCACCTGTCTTCCCTTCTCCGTTAGTTTAACACCTTTGGATTTTTGATAGCTCACCAGTTTCTTCTGACCCATCCGCTTGAGCATATCTGTCACAGAGGGAGCATGAACCCCCATCACCTGGGCAAGTGCAGAGGTGGCCACCACTTCGCCATTGGTTTCCTGCAACTTATAAATAGCCTTCAGATAGTTTTCTTCGGTAAATGAATGCACAATAGAAAAATTTAATCCCCCGAAGTTAGCTAAATAGGTATAATTTTTAAATTAGATGAGTCTAAATATATTATTATATTGTTCTAAATACATAATTTTACCCGTCTATATGCAAAAGTTTAAGATAATACTGGTAATTGTGTTGGTCATTACGGGACTTGTTGCCTGTGAGAAAATGCTGCCCTTCGCGCCCCCTGACGATGAATTGCTCGACGGGCCTGTAGAAGGCCTCAGCTATGAACAAAACAGGCGTTTCCTTGCAGGCGATGTGGCTTTTAATGATGAGGTATTCACCTCTCAAACCGGCTTAGGTTCCATCTTTGTTGCCACCAGTTGCGGCAGTTGCCATGCGGGTGATGGCAAAGGCCATCCATTTACGACTCTTACAAGGTTTGGGCAGACCGACAGCACAGGTAATCAATTCCTCCATTTGGGAGGGCCGCAATTGCAAAACAGGGCGCTGCCCGGTTATCTGCCGGAGGCAATACCTGCCGGGGCAACTTTCTCAAAATTTACCCCTCCTGCCAATACCGGCCTGGGTTTTTTAGAATTGGTAAGCGATGCGGATATACTGGCCCTGGCTGACCCAACGGATGCAGACGGCGACGGGATTTCAGGTGTGCCTAACTATGCGTTTCTCCCATCGTTCATTACACCTGTTGCCAACGCCATTCCACGTAACGGAAAATACATTCATCGTTTTGGTAAAAAAGCAGCCGCCTACAATTTGCTGCATCAAACGGTAAATGCCTATAACCAGGACATAGGCATCACTTCTACTTTTGAACCAAAAGATGTTTATACCGGGCAAAATATTGACCCCGAAATTTCTGACCTCACAGTACAAAACGTAGTATTCTACCTGCAAACATTAAAAGCACCGGTTCAGCGTAAACAGAATGATGCAGATGTAATAGCAGGTAAAAGTATATTTATTCAATCAGGTTGCGAAAGTTGCCATAAGCAATCTTTGAAAACAGGTTTTTCTTCAATCACTCCTTTATCCAACAAAACATTTCATCCTTACACTGATTTATTGCTACATGATATGGGGCCGGGCTTAGATGATGGGTACACAGAAGGAAGTGCTAAAACAGCAGAATGGAGAACGCCCCCGCTTTGGGGTTTGGGGCTTTCACCTAATTCACAGGGAGGCCAATACTTTCTGATGCATGATGGCCGTGCAAACAGTATTGAAGAAGCCATTATCCTGCATGGTGGAGAAGGTCAGCGTAGTAAAGATATTTTTCAACAATTATCATCCGCAGAAAAACAAAAACTGATTAAATTTTTAGAATCGCTGTAAAAATTATGATGGGCCGGGCTTATGTACTGCTATGAAACTCCTGTTGCAATCGAAGATTTGTTCGCAACATAATCTTCCGGTGGAAGATTATGTGAGAGCCACTCTTGTACTGTATCAAGTCTGCTGATCTTTTTTTAAGTAGTATGAATTAAAAAATTATCCTGGCACATTTGGTCAAATCATCTTGATGTCAATAAAGAAATGAATAGAAAAGAATTTATAGTAAAAACCTGTGGTGCCTGTTTAGGTGCAGCGGCAATCTCGGGGCTGCTCAGTTCTTGTGCTACTACGCAGTTTACAACAGGCCGGCTTACCAAAGATGGCCTGCTCATAGATACAAAGGAATTTGAAACAAAGGAAAAAGGAAAATATCGCCTGTACATTGTTGTTCGTAACGATGAACTGCTTTATCCTGTATGTGTTTACCGCTTTAGCGAAAATGACTACGCTGCATTATGGATGCAATGTGCTCACCAGGGTGCAGAATTAAATGTTGCTGGCGAATACCTGCAATGCCCCGCACACGGAAGTGAATATAACAACAGGGGAAAGGTGACAAATGGGCCTGCCGACCGTGATTTAAGAACTTTTCCTGTAACAGTAATGAATCACCAATTATTTATTGACTTGCGAAAAGTATGAGAAAAATATTCACCACCTTACTCTTAGCTTTTTTAACTACTGCAAGCTATTCGCAGATAGACCCGGTTTTGCTGCGAAAAACGGTAAGCGATACATCTGGTATGATCATGAATATGGATGCTGTTTATAACAGGCCCTTTCTGCAGTTAGGAAAACTGCCGGTAGCCTTAGGCGGTTATGCAGAAGCAAATTATCAATACTTACAGGAAGACGGTATTACAGAAGGCCATCAGTTCCAGATACGGCGGTTAACCTTGTTTGTATCATCCTCCATTGCCAAACGTATTAAGTTTTTAAGTGAAATTGAGTTTGAAGATGGCACAAAGGAAATTAATATTGAATTTGCTTCTGTTGACTTTGAATTTGCTCCATTGCTCAACCTCCGTGCCGGTGTTGTCATGAATCCTATTGGTGCTTTTAATCAAAATCATGATGGTCCGAAATGGGAGTTTGTTGACAGGCCCATATCCGCTACACAAATGCTGCCGGCCACCTGGAGCAATGTTGGGTTTGGCATCTTTGGGAAAAAATATACAAAGGATTGGGTATATGCTTATGAAGCATACCTGACCAATGGCTTTGACGATAAGATTATTGACAATGCGGAAAACAAAACCTTTCTGCCTGCCAGTAAAGAAAACAAAGACAGATTTGAAGAAAGCTTTAACGGAAGTCCTTTATTCACCGGCAAAGTGGCTGTAAGAAACAGGAATGTTGGTGAGTTGGGATTGTCTTATATGGGCGGTATCTACAACAAATATCAGGAAGATGGTTTGCAGCTTGATGAAAAGCGGAAAGTGAATGTATATGCTGTGGATTTTAATACTACGCTGCCAAAACTCAATACTTATATCAACGCAGAATGGGCATGGGTAAATGTAAATGTGCCGGATACTTATACCGAACAGTTTGGCAGGAAACAGCAAGGAGGATTTATTGATTTTGTTCAACCTGTTTTCAAAAAACCATTATTTGGTTTTGATAAATCAGTCATTAATGCAGCACTCCGGTTAGAATATGTTGACTGGAATAAGGGAACATTCAAATCAACAGGCGGTAATATTTCAGATGAGTTGTTCTCCATTGTTCCTGCCGTTAGCTGGCGGCCAACAGCACAAACGGTAATCCGGCTCAATTATCGTTACAACTGGCAGAAAGATATATTGGGTAACCCACCGGCTAAACTGGCGGGGTTTCAATTTGGAGTGAGCACCTATTTTTAAATGTCAGCATTAATTACAATAGCATCTTTTTTTGAATGCTGCGCTCAAAATCTCCAAAGGCACTTTATCGGGGCAATACCTTTTTGTTTCTATAAGGTAAACAACGCTGAAGTTCGTAAGTGGCTTTAACCATTTAAGATACTCCCGCAGATGTTCTGCATTCCTTATACTCATTTCCAACAATACTGGATATCGTTATTATACTGATTATTCAATTTCAATTTTATATCCCGATATTTTCAAATGCTCAATATTTGTTCATTTTTTGCTTCTTAACATATTCTGTAACTATTTTAATTTTGCCCTCAGGCGACTGGTAGCTGCCAGCTCATATTTTGTGATTTAGGAAAACTATTTTATCACTTTGAAAAACAAATACTACGGCCAAAGACCGAAATTTCATATGATGCAAGAATGATCTATGATTCGAATAAGCCTGTCCTCCGGTGAGCCGCTCCACCTAAAGCCATCACCGAACCGAAAATTCACGGGGCTCCGGATTCCCGGCAGCAATTTATATAGCTCAGAAAGGGCCGGGCAATCAATACACCTGCATATTTACCAGCACCGATTATATACCATTACGCTCCGCCAATTTCATTTTGCAAAAACTACCCAGATCATCACAACTGAACCCGACAAATGGTTACGTCTTGAAGTACCGTTAAGCGGAAGATTTTCAATGAATTATAAAAATGGTCCGGGCTTTCATTTAAATCCCGGTACCTACCATTTAACAGACCAGCCTGTTTTTGTCTGTGACTATGCAGAAAATGTGCCCTGTAGCTACTTTACCATCCATTTTTCACCCGAACTGCTTGGGGCTATTGGTAGTGAACAAACTCTTGGCACCCGGCAGCCCGGGCCGGTTCCAAAGGATCTGCTGGAAATGCTGTATGAAATCATGAAATGCCCCTTCGAGGAATCACTCAGAGACTTCTACTATGCTAATAAAGTCCGGGAGATCCTGTTTACCCACACGGTATCGCTGCCTGTTGTTTTACCCGGGGAATTAAGCCCCGAACAAATCGGTCAGATGCATGAGGCCGACCGGATCATGGCCAATAACCTGGATGGCAAGATCACCATCCCGGAACTGGCCCGCCAGTTGGGAACTAATTTTGTGACGCTAAAGAAAAACTATGAACGGGTATTTGGCATTGGCCTGTTTCCCCGGTTGATGCAGCGGAAAATGGAACATATCAAATTGTTGCTGGAAAAAACCGACAAGCCACTGAAAGAGATCGCTGACCTGGCGGGCTATCAAACATTGCCGGGTTTTATTAATGCATTCCGGAAGCGGTTTAAGATTACCCCGAATGACTGGAGAAAACAAAGAAGAGGCTTTTAGAAAAAGTTGGGTATGGCTGAAAAGTTTATAATTTTAAACCTGAATTTTCATAGGATAAGGTTTAATGGTTAATGGTTTTTGATTAGCAATCCCCGCAATTCTGCGGGGATTGACTTTAATAAATATTGCTATGCTTCATCGTAAACTACCAGCACATCAAAACTATACTGCTCAACAGAACCCAATAACTCCACTGTTATTTTCAGGGGGTAGTGAACTTCATACAGGTCATCAGCGGTAACAGATTTTGGGATTCTGACAGGTTGCGGTAATGTAAATACCGGCTGAAACAGGTAGGGATTATTAAATCCTGAAAGTGTATAAGGTTGTTTGAATATAGCTTCCTTATTTGTCGTGATTGTTACCAGCATATATAATCCATCCTGAATAAGCTTTGCCGCCCATTCATCAGGGTTTGTCCAGTCAAACTTCGGGGAAAGGATGATTTTCTTTATTTCGATAAAAGAGCTGTCATTTTTCAAAAAAAATTCCCTGCTGCGTTCACTATTGGAAAATTTCATCAGCAGATCCTTTTTGACTGTTACCACTTCTTCAATTGAATAATTAGTTCCAGCTCCTGTGCCATGCTTTTGCAAAAGTTTCGAGGCTACCATATCAGACAGGAGTCTTTTGATAGTAGGTAAGGGGATACCGAGTTTTTCTGCCATCTCACCAGATTTGGTTCCGGGATGATTCTCAATAAACTGATAAATTTTTCTTTCCCTGGGTGACATCCTGGTAGCGACATTTTGTGTATCCAGTTTTTTCATCAACAGTCCCTGAATATTAGAGAGGCAATCCAAAAAGAACAATACCCAGTCATGAATATCTTCTCCCGGCCGTTGTCGCTGACAATTCATCAAAACACGGTAATATTCAGATTTCCGGCTTTCAATCTCCTGTTCAAAGCTGACATATTCAATCCATGAATAACCCTGCCTGAGCAATAGTAGTGTTGCCAGTAAACGGCTTAACCGGCCATTACCATCCTGGAAGGGGTGTATGCTTAAAAAATCATATACAAAAGTGGCTGCCCTTACTAATGGATGAGCCTCGGTATCGGTCTTATACCATTCTACCAGGTTGCGCATGGCTTCTTCTGTTGCGAGGCCGGGTTCGGTGGTTTTGAAAATTGTGTATTTGCTGCCATCCGGGTTGGTGGCCTCTACTTCATTGCTAACCTGTTTATAACCTCCTTTATGCCAGGCATCCTTTTCGCTGTATTTCATCAGCAGATTGTGCAGGTTTTTCAGATTCCCTTCCGTAATCTCGATATCCCGGAAAGACTCGGAAATCAGGTCGAGTGCCTCAAAATACCCGGCCACTTCCTGCTGGTCCCGTTCTTCCAGTTTTGCAATCTCCAGGTTCCTGATCAACGCTTCAACCTCATCATCGGTCATTTTTGAACCTTCAATACGGGTGGAAGCGCCAATACTACGGACTGTGGCAATGGATTTGAGCTGTTTGAGGGTTTGACCTTCCCGGCGTTCGATAGCCGCCCATGAGCCGCCAAAACGGTCAATAAGGCTAAGCTGGTTGATCAGTTTCCAGTCTGGAGCCAATTGGAAAGTATATATCTGCGTTCCCATATTTAATGATACGAAATGATACGCAAATATCCGAAAGTGAAACGATAATTCCAAAATTAATTTGATACGAAATGATACGAAAATATTCGATAATGAGATTGCTCTTAAGTATTTAAACGGAACCTAAATTTCTTTTTGGGCAGTAGTGTGGTGTCCCGAACGGAAAAGGGTACCTGAAGGAATGCTTAATCTACAGTCAGACTTGAAAATTCTCCAGAAGAACTAGTAAAAAATTCAGGGTGATGGTGTAGTGAAGGTGAGTAGACAGTGATAAACCTAACTGAGATTCAGTTACGACCCCGGCAGAGACATCAGAGGGAGACTTTGTCTCATCTACTGTAAACAAAAAAAATGGGAGACCTGAGTTGGGTTATAAACTATTTCCGTACCTGTCTAACCATTTAACTGCTTCCGGATATTCGGGATATAAACTTCTTAATTCTGTCCAAAATTTGGCAGTATGGTTCATTGTCCGTGTGTGAACCAGTTCGTGAAAAATTAAATAGTCAATCACGAAATCTGGTGTCTTGATTAGCCGCCAGTTGAATGACAGGTTTTTCTGTGTTGAGCAGTTGCCCCACTTTGTCCGTTGGTCACGAATGAAAACCTTATTGTATTTGAATTTATATTCTTTGGCTATCTCTTTCAGTCGTTTTGTGATGTGTCGTTTGGCGTAACGCTTATGCCATTTCAGTTGCTGGTCTTTGTCCAGCAGATTTATTTTGGATTGAATGGTTTTGTGTTCCTTATTTATCACCACTTTGTTGTGATACTCTGCACGATAGAAGTAAGTGTATTTGTTGCCAAATAACAGAATTTGATTGTCGTGCAATTTTATTTTTTCTGTTCTGCTTTTGAACTTATTGAGGTTTTTGTCAATCCAGCTTTGCTTTTTCTTAAGCAGGTTCTGAATGTCGGTGTTGTCAAAATTCTCCGGCACTAACACTCTTACGGATAAGTTTTCGCTTACTCTTATCCTTGCATGCTTTACTTTTTTGCGTTCCAATATAAAATTATCAGGCATTGTCATTAGTCAAGTCCGTAGTGTTGAATTACTCTTTTCATAATACTGTCCATCAGCTCGGTGTTATCATCAATATCCAAAGTTTCAAATGTGTCGTCAACAGCAAGAATTTCAATGTCGGTTTTTATGCGTTCTACTTCTTTCTCATTGTCTTGCCAGCCGATATACACTTTTGATTGAACCAGTGAAACAACCGCTTTTGCAAATGCTTTGCTCAATTCGTCCTGGAAGTTTTCACCCTGTGTGTTTTTTATTTCCGAATAAATATCAAAACTGCCCCTGTCGGTAAAGCCCATCCGTTGCGGTAATGAAGCTGCATCATCAATTTCGGAATACAAGCCTTCGAGATTCTGCAAAATATTTTCTATGCTTTCAGCTTCAGTTTCTTTTCGTTTTATCAGGTCATCTAATCGTATTTGAAACTCCACAAAAACAGGACTTTCAATTTCATTCTTGCGAATTACCGTTTCAATATCACGAATAATTTTTTCTGCTTTGTCACTTGGGTTGAGTTTGGCCTTTTTCAGATTATCCAAATACTTTTCGTCAATGCTGATTTCTGGCAAGTGACCTCTGTAACTTAAAAGCGTTGCACTTTCCTGAATGAGTTTCCTTGTTTTTACGGCATAGATTTCTGCATCAAAATCAAGGCGTTTGAACTCTTCCAGGTAGATTTCATAAATCTCATTCAACCACAAATATTTTTCACGGCTTTCTCTCAATTTCGGGTGTGGCGAAATGCTTTCATACAACTGAATGACCTGTTTGACTTCAGTCTCAAATTTGCCCTGATCAAGTGTGGAAAGTGTTCGTACAATGGCAATGCTGCAATCGTAAGTATCCTGCAAAACAATGTCTTTGAACGGTTCCATTGCTTTGTCCAGATGTTTTGGAAATTCCTCTACCAGTTTGTCCACATCTTCAAACTCTCCGATGTCGTCCGGGTCGTAATTCAATGCTTCTGTGTAATTGGTAAAGACACCTACATAATCCACAATTCGCCCAAACTCCTTACTCATTTTAGTAACCTTATCATCAAAAGGCCGGTTGGTTCGGGCAATGGCTTGCAAAAGATTATGATCCCGCAAAGGGCTGTCTAAATACATGGTTTGCTCTACGGGTGCGTCAAAGCCCGTAAGCAGCATATTGCACACAATGAAAATTTTCAGATTGTTCCCTTTGGCAATTTCTTCATCGGTAATTCTGCGTTTGAACTGCTTAATCAGTTTCTTGCGGTCGCCGTCGCTAAGGTAATGATCTTTAAAAAGTTCATAGCGTTCAGCTTCATCATAATTGCTTTCGCTGAAAATAACTTTGATTTCACTTCTGTCAAAACCACATTTCAGCAGTTCGTTGTAATATAATACACAGGCTTCTTTGTCGCAACCCACCACCTGTGCTTTATATCCCAATGGTTCAACTACATTTCGGTAATCGTTATAAATATCCCGTGCCAGTGTTTTTACACGGTCGGGGTGTTTTAAAAACTGTTTCCAGGGTTGTGTTCTGCGTTCTACCAGCCGGGTTTCATCTTCGTTCAGTTCGGCTGTTATTTCATCCCAACCTTGTTTTAATTTCTCTTTGTCCAAATGCCATTTGATTGGTCCAAACGTATAGCGAACTGCCACTGTTGCTCCGTCTTCAATGGCATCTTTTATGTTGTATTGGTCAAGATATGCTTCCACGAGTTTTGTGCCTTCACGAATGCCAAAATCCCGGTGCGTTTTTGGAATCGGTGTTCCTGTAAATGCAAATCGCCTTGCCTGGGGAAACACATTTTGCAATTCAATTTGAAAATCTCCGTATTGGGTGCGGTGCGCTTCGTCTATCAGCAAGATCACATTGGTGCGGTCATCTTTCCGGTCGCCTAATTCACGGAATTTTTGAATGGTAGTAATGAATACACCTGCCGGGCGGTCATCAATTTTAGCTTTCAGGTCGCCGATGTTGCGTATGGTTTCCACATTCGGAAACTCGCAATCGTCAAACGTGCCACCGATTTGATCTTTCAAATCTTTGCGGTCAACCACAATATACACCGTTGGGTCTTTGAGTTTTTCGTTTTGGCGAAGTTTGTAAGCGGTGTAAAGCATGGTTAAACTTTTTCCGCTGCCCTGTGTGTGCCAGATTACGCCCTGCTTCAATTCCTCTTTCACTACACGGTCAACAATTTTGTTAGCCGCCCTCAGTTGCTGGTATCTTGCTACTTTTTTGATAATGCCGCTGTCTTCTGTGCGTTCAAAAACAATGAAGTGTTGCAGAATATCCAGTACCCGAGCAGGTTGCAGTAGCCCTAAAATGCCCCATTTCATCTGTTCTTCCGGAATTAGTTTGCCATCAGAAGCCCGCAGGTATTTTATTTTAAAATGCTTGTAGCCGTCTTTTTCTTCCCACTCGCAAAGGTCATTTCCTGGTGCCAATATCGGATTGTCAAAACTGGTATCAATGATGCTGTCTTTCCATTCATTGAAATAAGAAGCAGAAGCCCCCGGAATGCCATATTTGGTTATTCTGCCGTTGCAAGCCACAGCAAAGCAGTGGCTCATCCAGAATTGCGTGGCCCGCTGCTGATAGGTGCTGAACTGTTTTACTCCTTCCAGCCAGTTGGTTCCTTTTCTTGCCCGTTGCTTGGCTTCTATGGGAACTAAGGGAACCCCGTTTACCAATAATACAATATCGGTTTTTACCATTTTGTACCCCTGCACCCAATATTGTTGTGTGACTTTGAAATCGTTGTTCCAGATATTTTCAAAGTCAATGTATTTACAATCTTTTGGCTCGCCCTGAATATTTATTGTGGTGCCTTCAACCAGGCGCTTCAGAAATTTTTCGTTGCCATCAATAGCGGTGGGGTTGTTCAGGTTTTGGGTAAGGGTTTCCAGCACACTTTGTGCATCGTTATCCGTTAAGCCGTTGAAATCTTTAATTTTTTCCAATAAAATGGGTTCAATAATGGGATTGGAAAACGGACGATTGAAGAACTGCAAATCTTCTAATGAAACGTAGTTCCATCCCATTTTGCTGAGCCATTCGCAAACAGGGCGTTCTACTCCGTTTAGTTCAGATAGCTGAGGCATTGACTTACTTTTTCTTTTTTGTTTTTTTCAACTCTTTTAGCAGTTGCTTCTCATCGCTTTCTAATCTGCGTCTTACCTTTTGTACATCTTCGTCAGCCGGCATAACAGGTAAGCATTACATCCGGAATTTAACGTTCGGCGCCACTGCCCAGCGGCCCCATTTTCCCGACACCGGCAAAATGGTCGGCAACCGGTATGCCGCTGCTTTCAGCAGCTATTCTTGCTTTTTCAATCACTTTAAAAAAATTATCCCATTTGGCATAACCCAATATGCCCTGCAAATCACGGGCACTCCAGCATTCAATACCCTCTACCTGTTGCCGGGCATTTTCAAATTGTGTAAAAAGTTGTTGTATCTGTTCTTTTTTCATGCCTTACCATATTTCTGTTAGTAATTGTTCTTTTGGCACTTTTACCCGCACCTTGCCAGTCAATAAATTTTGCATCAGGGCTTTTTTTAGCTGCTCCAATTTTTTGATTTTGATTTGCTTTGATGTCAGGACAGTTTCTATTGCTTCTATTCTATTTGAAATAAGAAGTTGTTCGTCTTTTGGTGGGATTGGTACAATAAGTCTCTTAACATTGCCTGCATTAATATTTGCCTGACTAACTGAAGGTGTCGCTTTTGAACGAAGTTTGCATTGACCTTCATAAGAATTTAGATAATAATTGAAATATTCAGGAATATTATTTTGGTTAACTGTTAATCTAATAAGGTAAGAAGCAAACACATAATTCCCTTCCAGCTTAAATATTCCTAGTTTCCCTACCAAATCCATACTGTTTGTTCTGTTAAACAATATATCTCCTGAATTGACTTTATATTTCTCAAAAAGCTTTTTGTCAAGATCTATATAAACCATTGGTTGGTTCACCATTTTCCCACCAATAATATTGTTCATCCTCAACATCGGGAATTTACCATCTTCTACTGAAGTTGCATTAATCCCATATTGGCAATTGGAAAGAACTGTTTCTAACCTGTCATATTTCCACCCCTTCGGCACATTCCCAAATTTTTCATCCTTATAAAACTCATCTTTCTTTCTCCAGGTGCCATTGGGTTTTAGTTTGCCGGTGAGCAGGTTTTGCATCAAAGCTTTTTTCAGGCGTTCGGCTTTGGCTATGCTTTTTTTGGTGGCGGCTATGGTTTCATCTACTTTAGAAAGTATGGAAGCAATGATGCGTTGTTCGGATTTTTCAGGTTTGAAAACTTCAATCTTTTTTACAATTCCTTTGTCAACGTGTGGTATTCCTGAACCGGCAGTTTTTGCTTTCAAAAAGTACTCGTTGTATTTCAAAGCATAACCAAAGTAAGATTTGTCAAACTCATTTTCATCAAAAATGATTTTGGTCATTGTAGAACCTAAAATCCCTTTCTTTGAAACGAAAACTTCTCCTGCATTTGAGCCATCCCAAAGAATTATTAATTCTCCTTCATCAATGCTTGCTAATTTGTTGCTAGGCTTTACATATAAAGGATTACCAGTTCCTCTCAAATATTCAGGTGACAAATAAGGTACAAGACCGTCAGCATGAAAATCAAAGGTTTCCTTTGGTGCTTTACCTTTTTCAAAGCCAATGAATTTTTTTATTGAAACTACTTCTGCCATTTATTTGAGTAATGAGAATATTTGATTTAATGTTTTGTCAGCACCTTCTTCCATATCAACAATAGCTTTGAACTCTGCAATCGCCTCATTCAAATCAATTTCCTCCTCCGGTTCAAAGGTATCCACATAGCGGGGTATGTTCAGGTTGTATTCGTTTTCTTCCAATTCGTCCATATCCACAATAGAAAAATAGCGTTTGCGTAATTCAGGGTCGGCAAACATTGCAAGCAATTCTTGTTTTACGTTTTCAATGGCCAGTTTTTCTTTGGCTGCCTGTGCCTTGGCATCAAAGATTTCGCCGTTCTTTTTGTTCAACAGTTTTTGCAGGGCTTCTTTCCTTTTGGCCAGGTCGTTTTGCTGCCCTTTGCTGCGTTTTTCTTTGGCCTGCAGTTCGCTGACTTTCTTGTCAGCAAGCGCAATATCTTCCTGGTATTTTATTTCAATCTCACTTAATTTAAAATCAAGATCGTCCTGTATTTTCTTGTGGAGCCGTACTTCCTGCGCAGGGATAAACTTTCGGGCTTTTTCTATATCGCCCCAACTTTCCAGCATGGTCATTATGCGTAGAATGTCGTGGGGCAGCAGCACATTCATATTGGCTTCCTCTTTATACCAGCCTTCACGGGCTGCATAAATCATCAGCACTTTGTCCTTACGGTCTTTGGGTTTGTTTTTATTGAAGAATACAACGCTGCCCGGAATGGTAGTACCGTAAAACAGGTTGGATGGCAATACCACAATGGCTTCAATAATGTTCTGGCTTTTCAGTTTTTTACCGTTTTCGTCTTCCAGCCCGGTCAAAAACTTCCTCCGGATTTCATATTCATCATCAGCTTTGCGGTTTTGACCGTCTTCTTCTTCGGTTTTTTCCGGTTGCCCTCTGAACAAAACCCCCTGCGGACAAACCACACCGGCTCTGCCGTTTTCGTTCATCGAAGCAACAATATGTTGCAGAAAAGCAAAGTCGCCAACACTAAATGGAGGAACGCCATATTCAAACCTGTCCCAGGGGTCGCTGAATTCGTTTTTGTCGGGGAAGCTGAGTTGTGGCGTGCCTTCTTTGGTCAGTACAGGGTTTCCTTTTTTGTCTTTTTTCGGTTTTCCGTTTTTCCACCAGTTGGTTAGCGAAAAAGGGAAATTGGCAAGCACCAGATCAAACTTATCAATCTCTTTTCCATTGTTGAATTGAGGTTTCAGCAAGGTGTCTTCCTTCACAATCTTTGCATCCAGTCCGTGCAAGATCATATTGATATTGGCAATGGCCCAGGTGTTCCACACATCTTCCTGCCCGAATAACTGAATGGCTTTTTGGTTGCCAAAAGTTTCCTTTACATACTTGGCCGAATTGATTAAAAATCCACCTGAACCGCAGGTGGGATCATATACTTTTTCGTCTTTCCTGGGCTTGGTATAGCGTACAATAATATCAACCACTTCCTGTGGCGTGTAGAACTGGCCTGCCGTAGTGCCGCCCTTGTTTTCATCGGCAAACTTTTTTATGAGGTATTCATAGGCATCACCCAACACATCTACTGAAGCGTTTTTATTGCTCAGGTCCACGGCGTCTAAGCGGTTAATCAATGCTGTCAATACCGCAGGGCTTAACTTTTTGCCACCGCTACCGTCTGGGGATGGTTCATTCCAGCGTACAGTATTGATTACCCCTTTTAAAGATGGATTAGCATTAGCGATCTCGGTAACTGCTTTGTGTAAAGTATCATTTTTCTTTGCCGGCGAGGATTCTCTAACGTCTTTCCAAAAACAACCTTCAGGAATCTTAAAGTCGTGTGCTTTTTTTATGATGAGATCCAGTTGTTTTTTGTTGGGTATTTTACCGTTTTGTTTAACAAACTCATCAATTTTGTTTTCCGTCTCCCATTCGTAGTTATCGGAGAGACGTTTAAAGAAGAGCAATGTAAGGATATAGCTTTTGTAATCTTCCACCTTATCTCTAAGGTCGTCCGCCATTCCAAAAAGGATATTTCCAAGTGCTTGTTTTGAAATCATGTATGCTGTCTTTGCTTCGTTACTATTTAATTTTTCCTGGTAAAGTGGCTGCGTTGGAAATAGGAATACCTATTAGTTCAGGACACAGTAATAAAAACCGGATACCCCAAAAATTTCATTGGGGCGGGTGGGGACCCAATGAATTAATCAAACCCCTCCGAAAAGAACTCCTTTGGCGTCATACCAAGGCCATCAATAATTTTTAAAAGGGTACGCATTCTAATATCATCATAGTTCCCAGATTCGTATTTTGCCATCCCTGTTCGGGAAATTTCAATGTCGTAGGAGAATAATTCATAAGAATTAAATGTATTAGTTAAGACTTAATCTGACAGTTGGGATTAACTTTAAGTAACGACACTTTAATTGTTAACCCCAAAAAGTCAGATTATGAACTCTGAAACTAAGTTAATCAAATCCCGGATTGGCTTACTC